>Ga0209676_1000098_pt1 | contig 234305 bp, 214 predicted proteins | sample AraplaCvi_mLB_r2_FD_184282 | JGI IMG/M metagenome (GOLD analysis project Ga0209676, IMG submission 184282) | Arabidopsis root microbial communities from North Carolina, USA - plate scrape MF_Cvi_mLB_r2 (SPAdes) (version 2) | ecosystem: Host-associated > Plants > Roots > Endosphere | place... | reverse complement strand
GCGGAATCGCGGCCTGGCTGTCGAGCGCGGCGAAGCCGATGGCCTGCGGCTTCTTGGCGAGCGCGGCCGAGAGCATGTCGATCTGCTTGTCGACCATGGCCTCGGTCTCGGGGCCTTCGAAGCTGACCTTCACCTTCAGGTCTTTGGCAGCCTGCTCCGCGCCCGACTTCACGGCCTGCCAGAACTGGTGCTGGAAGCCCTTGGACACGAGCGGGATGTAGATCTCCTGCGCCTGCTGTGCCTGTGCGAATCCCGACAGGCCGATGAGGGCTGCACCGAGCGTGGTTGCGACTGCTCTTCTCTGGATCATGCGAAGTCTCCTGTGGTTGTGGAAATCCGGGGGGTTCACTGCTTGCTGCTGCGTCGGCGCAGGATGTCCGCGTACACGGCCAGGATGATGATCACGCCCGTGACCACCGTCTGCCATTCCTGCGCGACCGAGAGAATGCGCAGGCCGTTGGTCAGCACGCTCATGATGAAGGCGCCGATGATCGTGCCGACGATGGTGCCCGTGCCGCCGCTGAGCGAGGTGCCGCCGATGACCACGGCCGCAATCGCATCGAGCTCGTAGCCCTGCCCGAGCGCGGGCTGTGCGGAGTTCAGCCGCGAGGCGATCAGCAGGCCCGCGATGCCGCAGATGCCGCCGCTCACCGTGTACACCACGATCTTCCAGAAGTCGGTGTTCACGCCCGACAGGCGCACCGCCTCCTCGTTGCTGCCGAGCGCGAAGGTGTAGCGCCCGAGGATGGTCTTGTTGAGCACGAGGCTCGCGGCAATCGCTATCAGGAACAGGATCAGCACCGCATTCGGGATCGGCAGCGACGGAATGAAGTAGCCGATGAGCGAATCCTGCGAGATCGCCGGGAAGTCCGGCGTGTCGTTGAAGTAGATCGGTTTGGTGCCCGAGATCACCAGCGACAGGCCCTTGAGCAGCATCATCATGCCCAGCGTCGCGATGAAGGGCGGGATCTTGAGCTTGGCGATCAGCACGCCCGAGACGAAGCCGGCCAGCGCACCGAAGAAGATCGCGGCCGCGATGCCGAGCGCGAGCGGCATGCCCATGTAGGTGAGCACCACGCCGGCCATGACGGCGCAGAAGGTCATCAGCGTGCCCACCGAGAGGTCGATACCCGCGGTGATGATGACGAAGGTGCAGGCGATGGCGAGCACGCCGTTCACGGCGGTCGACTGCAGGATGCTCACGAGGTTGTCGGTCTGCAGGAACTGCGGCGACGCGAAGCTGAAGAACACCATCAACGCAATGAGGCTGGCAAAGGCCAGCAGCTTCTGGCGCGTGGCGGGCCGAAAGAGCCGAGCCTTCAGCGAGAAGCCCGGTGCATCGGTGGTCGTCGCGGCGGTGGTGGCGGTGGGGGTCGTCAAGGGGTTGTCTCCAGTCGTCATGCGGTGGCGGCAGCTTCGCGCCGGGTGGCGAGCTGCATGATCTTTTCCTGCGAGGCTTCGCGCCCCCCGAGTTCGCCGGTGATGCGGCCTTCGCACATCACGAGCACGCGGTGGCTCACGCGCAGGATCTCGGGCAACTCCGAAGAGATGATCACGATGGCCTTGCCCTGCGCGGCCAGTTCGTTGAGCAGGCGATAGATCTCGGCCTTGGCCCCCACGTCGATGCCGCGCGTGGGCTCGTCGAAGAACAGCACGCCGCAGTCGCGCAGCAGCCACTTGGCGATCACGATCTTCTGCTGGTTGCCGCCCGACAGCAGCCGCACCTGCTGGCGCACCGAGGGCGTCTTGATGCTGAGCTGCTTCACGTAGCGCTCGCCGGCCGCCTCGATGGCGGCCTGGTCGATGAACAGGCCCATCGACAAGAACTTCTTCATGCTCGGCAGCGCGATGTTGGTCTCGACGTCCATGCCGGTGGCCAGGCCGAAGTGCTTGCGGTCTTCCGACAGGTAGCCGATGCCGCAGGCCACCGCGTCTTCGGGCGATTTGATGTGCACCTTCTTGCCGTGCACGAAAACCTCGCCCGCGTCGATGCGGTCGGCGCCGAACACGGCGCGCGCGAGTTCGGTGCGGCCCGCGCCCATGAGGCCCGCGAAGCCGAGGATCTCGCCGCGGCGCAGCACGAAGCTCGCGTTGCGCACCATCGTGCCGCGCGTGATGCCGCGCGCCTCGAGCACGATCTCGTTGCCCGCGGTGTCGGGGAAGTCGTTCTCCACCTCGGTGAGCTGGCGGCCCACCATCATCGCGATGAGCGAGTCCATCGGCGTTGCCTCCATCGGCACGGTGGCGATGTACTGGCCGTCGCGCATCACGGTCACGCGGTCGGCGATGCGCTTGAGCTCGTCCATCTTGTGCGAGATGTAGACGATGGCCACGCCCTGCGATTTGAGCTGGCCGATGATGCGGAACAGGTCGGCCACCTCCTGGTTGTTCAGCGCGGCGGTGGGCTCGTCCATGATGAGCACGCGCGAGTCGAAGGACAGCGCCTTGGCGATCTCCACCATCTGCTGCCTGGCCACGGTGAGCTCGCCGACGGGCGTGCGCGGGTCCAGGCGCAGGTTCATGCGCTCGAAGATGCGCTGCGTCTCGGCGCACATCGCTTCCTCGTCGATGAAGAGGCCCAGGCGCCCGCGCGGCTCGCGGCCGATGAAGATGTTCTGCGCGGCGCTCAGGTGGTTCATCAGGTTGAGCTCCTGATGGATGATGCCGATGCCCAGCGCCTGGGCCGCGCGCGGGCTCGCGATGTCCACGGGCTGGCCGTCGAGCAGCACCTCGCCCGAGTCCTTGCGGTACACGCCCGCCAGCACCTTCATCAGCGTGGATTTGCCCGCGCCGTTCTCGCCCATGAGTGCATGCACCTCGCCGGGCAGCAGGTCGAACTGCGCCTTGTCGAGCGCGCGCACGCCGGCGAAGGACTTGCTCAGGTCGCGCAGGACGACGATGGGTTGCGTCATGGGTTTTCCCGATGCAATGGCAGGTTGTAGAAGCGCTGCGCGGTACCGTGCCACACATGGGCCTGCTCGCCGGGCGCGAGGCTGCCGATGCAGGCCTCGCTGAGGGCGATCCAGCCCGCGTAGTCGCCGGCCAGCGTGAGCACGGGCCAGTCGCTGCCCCACATGAGGCGATCGGGGCCGAAGCATTCGAGCAGGTGCTCCCACAGCGGTCGCACGGCGTAAGTAACGACATCCGCATCGCGGTGCATGGAGGGCGGCGCCTCGGTCCAGAGGCCCGAGAACTTGCAGCAGACCTGCGGCAGCGCCGCGATCTCGCGCATCTGACGGCGCCACGCAGCGATGACTTCGCCATCGGCGCTGCCCACGGGCGGCTTGGCCGCATGGTCGATCACCACCGGCAGTTGCGGCCATTCGCGCAAAAATTGCAGCAGCGGCGCCAGGTGCCGCGGCGTCACGAGCGCATCGAAGCGCAGCCCCAGGCGCACCATGGCCCGCAATACGTCGGGGTGCGGCGCGTGCGCGATCCAGTCGTCTTGGGGCAGGTCTTGCAGCATCGGCCGCACGCCCTTGAACTTGGGGTGCGCCGCCATTCGTTCCAGCGACTCGACGGACTCGGCCCGGCTCAGGTCGACCCAGCCGACCACGCCGCCCACCACATCGTGCGCAGTGGCCAGTTCGAGCATGAAATCCGTTTCGGCTTCCGAGTCGGCCGCCTGCACCAGCACGGTCCGCCCGATGCCATGTGCTTGCAGCAGCGGCGCGAGATGCTCGGGCAGGAAGTCGCGCACCAGCGGCGCCAGGGCGGGCACATCCGCACGCAGCCACGCGTAGTCGCCGCGCGCGGGCCGCCAGAAATGCTGATGCGAGTCGATGCGCTGGATCATGTGGGTCGCGGGCGGCGAGGAGCCTGCCGAAGGTCTTGTCTCTTAGTCCATTTGTGAACAGAGTATTTACAGACGAACTTTTGACGTCAAGCCCACTTGATGAGTGCTTACCCGTAGAACCAAACTTGCAAAAAGATGGGTCTGCTGTTGAAATTCATACGTGAACAAATCTATCCATCCAGACATCTTGAGCAAGCCGACCGAAGACCAGGACCGCTACCGCGCACCCGCGCTCGACAAGGGCCTGGACATCCTCGAACTGCTGGCGGACCAGCCCGAGGGCCTGACGCGCGGCGAGATCGTGAAAGCGCTGGACCGCGGCCCGAGCGAGATCTACCGCATGCTCGAACGTCTGGTGGCGCGCCAGTACGTGCTGCGTTCGCTCGCCGGCGACCGCTACAGCCTGAGCCTGAAGATGTTCGACCTGGCACACCGCTACCCGCCGAACCACCGGCTCGTCACGCAGGCGCTGCCGGTGATGGACCGCTACGTGAAGGAAGCCGAGCAGTCCTGCCACCTCGGCGTGTACGACCGGGGCAACGTTCAGATCGTGGCGCAGGTCAACAGCCCGGCGGCGAGCAGCATGACGGTGCGGCCCGGCACACGCGTGAACCTGCTCGACACCGGTTCAGGCCAGGTGCTGCTGGCCTGCGAATCGGACGAGCGGCGCCGGCAGATGGTGGCCGAGCACGTGGCGCTCGACGGCGAGGTGCAGATCCCGCCCGACGAGCTGGAGCACATGCTCGAGGCCGTGCGCGCCACGGGCTACCGGCAGCGCGAGAGCCTGCAGTACTTCGGCGTGATCGACATCTCGTGCCCCATCTTCGGCCCGCACGGGCATGCGCTGGCGGTGCTCACCACGCCGTACATCCGGCGCATCGACCGCCATGCGATCCCGTCGCTGGACCGCGCGCGCGAGCTGATGCTGCAGGCGGCGCGCGACCTGTCGTTGATGGCGAACGCGGCCTGACTACTTCGGGGCCTTCTTCCTTCGCCCGCCGATGGCCCCGGAAGCCGCAGCCCCGAGGATGCGGCGAAAGGTCGGGCATTCCATGTGGCTGGGCGCGCGGCACACAGCGGCGTGCCGCAGACCGTCGCGCATGGCGCTCAGGCTGCGGATCGTGCGGTCGAGTTCTTCCGCCTTGGCCGTGAGCATCACCCGGTCGATGCGCGGCTGCCCGTCGGGCCCGAACATGCGCGCAATCTCGTCCAGCGAAAAGCCGGCGGCGCGCCCCAGCGCGATCAGCGCGAGCCGCTCCAGCACGCCGGGATCGAACAGGCGGCGCAGGCCTTGCCTGCCCGTGGAGGCGATGAGGCCTTTTTCGTCGTAGTAGCGCAGTGTGGAGGCGGGCACGCCGGAGCGTTGCGCGACCTCGCCGATATCCAGATGCTTCATCGCCCTCTTGACCTCAAGTCGACTTGAACTTGCATAGTGCGGTTTCCGCCTCCTGAAGGCAAGCAAAAGGAAACGACCATGGAAGCCACACGACAGCCCGGCGACGAACAGGCCAGGCTCTGGAACGGCCTGGCCGGGCGCGCCTGGGTCGACGCGCAGGCCACGCTCGACCATCTGTTCCAGCCGCTCGAAGACCTGCTCGTCGAAGCGGTGTCCGCCAACCCCGCGAGCCGTGTGCTCGACGTTGGCTGCGGCACGGGCAGCACCACGCTCGCCGTCGCGCGGCGGCACGGCAGCGGAGGTGGCTGTGTCGGCATCGACATCTCGGAGCCGATGATCGCCGCCGCCCGGATCCGCGCCGAACGCGAAGGCACGCCGGCACGCTTCATTTGCGCCAATGCGCAGACCCACGCGTTGGAGCCCGCAAGCTTCGACCGCATCATGTCGCGCTTCGGCGTCATGTTCTTCGACGACCCTGTGCAGGCCTTCGCGAACCTGCTGCGGGCCGCGCGAGAAGGTGCCGAGCTGCGGTTCATCGCCTGGCGCAGTGCGGCGGAGAACCCGTTCATGACGACCGCGGAGCGCGCCGCCGCACCACTGCTGCCGAACCTCCCTGCCCGCCGGCCGGACGCGCCAGGCCAGTTCGCCTTCGCGGACAGGCAGCGGGTCCAGGCGATCCTCGAGGAGAGCGGCTGGGCCGGCATCGACATCCGGCCCGTCGACGTGCCCTGCACGATGCCCGAGACGGCGCTGCTCGGCTACCTGGGCCGGCTCGGTCCCGTCGGCCTTGCCCTTCTGCAGGCGGACGAGCGCACGCGCGTGCAGGTCATCGACACGGTGCGCGCCGCCTTCGAGCCCTATGTGCATGGCGACGAGGTCCGCCTGACTGCGGCCTGCTGGATGGTCGTTGCGCGCGGGGCGAACGCATCTGCCTGAGGCTCAGGCGAACAGCTTCCCGTTGAGTGCAATCCGCACGGTCTTCACCGTGAGAACCGCCAGCGCCAGGTTGAGCGCGACCAGCAGCGCCACGGCAATCACCCAGAGCGGCTCGCTCGCGCGCGACCCGGCGTACTTCAGCGCGGCGTTGGCGAGCGCAGCTACCGGGAAGCCGATCGCCCACCAGCTCGGCGAGAACGCGGCGCCGCAACGGAACACCTTCGGCGCGACCACCGCGAACATGAAGAGGCCGAAGTAGAAGAGCAGCGAGGCAAAGCGGTCGACCTCGCCGACGATGTTGGTGTACGCGAGAAAGCCCACCGCAAAGGGCGCCACCAGGATCATCAGCGACGGCTCCATGGCGGGAGCGAGCGGGTCGCGATGCACCAGCCGGCCGATGATCATCGTGAAGAGCACGAGCGCCAGCACCGCGCCGATCGCGCTGGCGGCCAGATTGAGTTCAGGCGCCCATGCCATCGGCATGTGCGCGCCGGTGACGGGAATGTCGAGCGTGGCCACGCCCGGGAGGATCCAGGCCGGCACGGCGAGCGAGGCATCCACCTGCCCCTTCAGCAGCCTCGACAGTCCGACGAAGCTCAGCACCAGGGTCGCGAACAGCCCCACGGTCCACGCGAGGTGTGCAAGGGGCGTGCTGTACGGCGCCACGACGGCCGACAGCAGCAGGATGGAAATCGCGATGGTGCCGAAGAAGTTGCCCGCCACGGGGTGATGGAATTCCGCCTGCACCGCCTGCGGGTGCTTCACGAGCTTTGTCAGGTAGCCCATCGAGATGAGCACGAAGACGCCCAGCGCGAACGCCCCGACGGCCTCGCCGATGATGGCCGGCGCACCCAGGCTGTCGTGCGCGAGCCGCCATGCGAGGGCCAGTCCGGTAAGGCCCATCACCGAGGCGAAGAGGTTGACCGGGAGGTTGCGCACGGAGGCTTCCGTACGCGGCGCAACCGGCGCGATCGATGAAATCACCGGGGAGGAAGGATTCAGAACCTGGTTTTGCATGTTGTCGTCCTTGGCTGAATTTGCATTAGTGTGTATTTTCCGCCAGACTCCAACCGTCGTTTCTGCCAACTCACGGCGTTTTCCGCCAATCCCGGGGCCTTGTCTGCCATGCGCGTCGCCATCCTCGCTTTCCCCCGTTTCCAGCTGCTCGACGTGGCCGGGCCTGCCGACGTCTTCGCCGAGGCATCGCAGCAGCTGGGCGACCGGCGCGCCTATCACGTCCAGGTGATAGCCACCGGCGAAGGCATGCTCAAGAGCAGCGGCGGGCTGCGGCTGGGCGTCGATTCCACGGTGGCCACGCATCGCGGCGCCATCGACACCCTGCTCGTCGCGGGCAGCCCCCGCGTGGAGGACATGGCGGCCGACACGCAGCTGCAGGACTGGCTGCGGCGCCAGGCGCGCACCGTGCGGCGCTACGGCTCGGTGTGCAGCGGCGCCTTCGTGCTGGCCGCCACCGGGCTGCTCGACGGCAAGCGCGTGGCCACCCACTGGAAGCTCGCCGGCCGACTCGCTTCGGACTACCCGCTCGCCACCGTCGAGTCGGATGCGATCTACGTGAGGGACGGCCAGCTCTTCACCTCCGCCGGGGTCACGGCCGGCATGGACCTCGCGCTGGCCATGGTGGAGGAAGACCACGGCCGCGACCTTGCGCTGAGCGTGGCGCGCCAGCTGGTGATGTTCCTCAAGCGGCCCGGCGGCCAAAGCCAGTTCAGCGCCCACCTGGCGGCACAGACCTCGGAGCGCTCCAGCATGCGCGAGGTGCAGGATCATGTGCTCGCGAACCTCAAGGACGACCTCTCCGTGCCGGCCCTCGCCTTGCGCGCCGGCATGAGCGAGCGGAACTTCGCGCGCATCTTCCGCGACGAGACCGGAACCACGCCGGCGGAGTTTGTCGAGAATGCGAGGATCGACGCCGCCCGCCGCATGGCCGAGGAATCAGACCTGCCGGCCAAGCGGCTGGCCGACGCGGTGGGCTATGCGAACGTGGACGGCTTCAGGCGCGCGTTCGGCCGCCGCCTGGGCGTGAGCCTCGTGGAATACCGCAGGCGCTTCGCCAGCTGACGACGACACCCGGGCGGCCTTACTTTTCGGCGACCCAGAGCCGCGGATAGTCGCGCACGAAGCTGTCTTCCGTCACACCCAGCGTCGCCGCATAGTCGAAGCGCTTCGCCTCGTAGGCATATTCGGTGTCGCTGCGCCGCTCGTAGCGCTGCATCAGCTCGCTCAGCACGCCGCCGCCGTCGAGGTCGACCCAGGCCGCCGGCGCGTCGGCGCCCTCGCCCTTCGCCAGGTTGAGCCGGCGCAGTTGCAGCAGGTTGGTGGCGGGCGTGAAGCCCAGGTCGAGGTCGACGCAGTGCGACAGGTCGGGCACCGCCTCGTCGTTGAGCTTCCAGCGGCCGTGCGCGTCGCGGGCGATCGACAGGTCGACGGCCGAATCGCCGAGCCAGCCGCGCACCGTGCCCCATTGGGTGTGCCAGTGCAGGTCGCATCGCACGCGGTAGTGCAGCTGGCCGTTGCGGCCGTCTTCCAGTCGGAACACGGCCGCACCATCGAGTTGCCAGGCCGAGGCATTGCGTTCGAGACGGCAGGCGTCGTGGCCGGGTACATCGAGCCTGCGCCAGAGGATGGAGGCGACGGTTTGCATGGCGCGGATGATGGCACCGGCATGCTGCACTGCGCAAGCTATGACCCGTGGCGCCCGTAGGTGGAAGTCGGCACACGCCCCTCGGCGCGGGCTAACATCGTCCGCTCGACCATTCAGAGGAGCGCGCAAGTGGAACCGTGCTTCGCCGATGCCAAGCCGATCGACTCGCTGGAGCCCGAGATCGCGTTTCATTTGTGGGATGCGTTCAACGCTGCGCCGTACCAGCGGCCCGAGCCGCTCGCGTTGCCGGAATTCCAGCGCGCCGAGCGCTTGCGGGTGCGCACCTCGGAGGCCATCGGGCACGAGGCGGAACTTGCCGCGTACTACGCCCAGGTGGCCGCGCTGGCCCGGCAGCACGCATTGAAACGCCACCAGGTGCGCCAGTATTTCTGGATGGACCTGCGGCTCGACAACGAGGAGGCGGACGTGCATCTGTCCTTCCCCTGGTACGACACCTTCTCTTCCATGGACCACTTCCTCGGCGCCGTGGTCGGGCACGACGAGGGCAATATCTACGACGACCAGGACCAGGGCTGGGCGGTGGAGGTCTGGGCTCGCAACGGCACGCTCTACATCCGCGAAAGCGACCCCGACTCCAAAGAACCCGGCCAGGCCATTGCGCTGCCCAGGGCCGGCCTGCAGGCCCGCATTGCCCCGCTGCGCGAGCGCACCGCGAAGCTCGTGGCCTATCTTGCGAAAGAGCTTGGACCGCAGGCGTGGCCTGGTGGCGAGATGCAACCGGCCGGGGCACTTGATCTGCGCTGAAATTGCCCGCGCCGCGGACAAGACAATCAGATGGGGCGCGCGCTGCTATTTCAATGCGGCAAGCACGTTTTCCAGGAACTCGCGTATGGTGGATCCGAAGTCTTCCGGCTGGGCGGGGCGCTCGAACCGGCGCGGGAAGTCGGTTTCCAGGTCCGGGTGCGAGCGCATGAAATCGACGATCTCGACGCGCAACGCCTCAAGTTCGGCGGGCGTGCAGGCTTTCCGGTATTCGGCCATGACTTCGGCACCGGTCTCGCCGAAATAATCGTAATCCTGGCCGAAGTAGACCTCGGTGAGGTTCTCGATGAGTTCGTAGCGCTTCATGGCGATTCGGCTGCTGGTTTCAAATGGGGTGCGCCGTCAGTATGTAGTACGGCATTCCGTTGTAGCTCTTCATGTTCAGGATCACGCGCACCTTGCTCAGCTGGCTGACGGCGGTGCTGCCCCGCTGCACGCCGATGCCCACCACGCTGCCCACGTTGTGCTCGAACGCCATGGGCTTGGAGCCCACTGCGGCCGAGCGCGACCACGCCTTGATGGCTCTGGCGTTGGCACGAACAGTGGCGCTGATGGCGCGCTCCGCGATGTCGAGATTGTGGAACGACGACACTTTGGGCAGCGATGGCTTGTTCACCAATCGCTGGAAAAGTTCCGCCTCGGTCTTGCCGACATGTTCCCGGATCGCGTGGCCGCCGATCTTTGTGCCTACTGGTCCTTCATGCCGCAACAGGTCGACCGGCTCCAGGCGAAACCTGCTGGCGCGCACCGCGATCACACGCGACGCGACGAGCCCGGTTGCCACGACCAGCGGAACCGCCACATCCACCGCAAGCCCAATGCCATCGGCTGTGTCGCGCGAAGCACCCAGCGCCTCGGCCGCCGAGCTGGCAGTCACGGCGGTGGCCGTGCGCTGCGGCGTGCCGGTCCAGATCTGGCGGCCCGACGTGGCCATGGTGTCGAAGCTGTGCACGCCCAGCACCACGCAGCCGGCCTTGGTCACCATCGTGGGTTCGGGTGCGACGCAGAGCACGCCGGCGCCGACCAGTTCCACGACACCGCCCACCAGCCCCACGGTGCCCCAGAGGCGGTTGCTCCAGCTCGCGGATTCGGGCACGTCCTGCCCGTCCAGCACCGCGGCCATCTGCACCGGCGTCAGCGCGATGCTCAAGCCTTCGACTTCGTCGTCCATGCCATTTCCCTTTCCCATGCCATCGGAGGGTCCATCTGCAATCGGGCGCATTCTTGCACGCGGTCGCCCGGCAGGCGAACATCGCCGGAGCGCGAGACAATCGTCAACGTGAGTTCCGAGCCCCCGAAATCCCCGCCGATGCGCCGCATCGCCCACCTCGACATGGACGCCTTCTACGCGTCGGTCGAGCTGCTGCGCTATCCGCAGCTCAAGGGCCTGCCGGTGGTGATCGGCGGCGGCAGGCGGCGCGTGGACGAGGCCATCCGCGACCTGCCCGAGGGGGGCACGCTGGCCGACATTCCGGTCGCGGCCTTTCCGCTGCTGAAGGACTACACGGGCCGCGGCGTGATCACCACCGCCACCTACCCCGCGCGGCAGTTCGGCATCGGCTCGGCCATGGGGCTCATGAAGGCCGCCAAGCTGTGCCCGCAGGCCATCATCCTGCCGGTGGACTTCGACGAGTACCGGCGCTATTCGCGCGCCTTCAAGAACATCATCCTGGAGGTCGCCCCGCTCATGGAAGACCGCGGCGTGGACGAGGTGTACATCGACTTCACCGACGTGCCCGGCGGCCAGCGCGACGGCGGGCGCTCGCTGGCGCGGCTGATCCAGACCGCCATCTTCGACGCCACCGGCCTAACCTGCTCCATCGGCGTGGCGCCCAACAAGCTCATCGCCAAGATGGCGAGCGAGTTCAACAAGCCCAACGGCATCTCGGTGGTCTACGAGCACGACCTCGAAACGCGCATCTGGCCGCTGCCCTGCCGCAAGGTGAACGGCATCGGGCCGAAGGCCGACGAGAAGCTCAAACGCTTCGGCATCGAGACCGTGGGCCAGCTCGCGGCGCGCGACCGCGACTGGCTCGTTGCCACCTTCGGCAAGGCCACGGGCGCGTGGATGCACGAGGTGGCCTGGGGCCGCGACAACCGGCCGGTGGTGACCGAGAGCGAACCCGTGTCGATGAGCCGCGAGACCACCTTCGACCGCGACCTGCACGCCGTGCGCGACCGCGCCGAGCTGGGCGCGATCTTCACCCACCTGTGCGAGCAGCTGGCCGCCGACCTGCAGCGCAAGGGTTACGTGGGCAAGACCATTGGCATCAAGCTGCGCTACGACGACTTCAAGATCGCCACGCGCGACCAGACCATCGAGCGCTTCACGTCCGACGCGAAGACCATCCGCCACACGGGTGGCCTGTGCCTGAAGCGCGTGCCGCTGGAGCGCCCGCTGCGCCTCTTGGGCGTGCGCGTGGGCGCGCTGGCGAAGGCGGGCAGCCCCGAGGCGCTCGCGCCCGCCGGGACCGGCGCGCACCGCGCGGCACCGGAGCCCGCATCGACCACCGCGTCGCTGTTCTGAAAACGCCGTGGCGAAACGCTGGCTGCGGCGCATCGCCTTCACGCTGCTGGGCTTCGTCGCGCTGATCGGCCTGTACTTGACCGTGGCCTGCGCGCTGGTGTTCTGGCCCGCCAATGCAAAGCCTGCGGGCGATGCACCGGTCGACGTACAGGCCTGGGTGCTGAGCAACGGCGTGCACACCGACTACGTGTTTCCGATCCGCTCGGCCACCATCGACTGGCTGCAGGTGTTTCCGCTGGAAGACTTCAGGGCGCCGCCGCCCGATGCCGAATTCATCGCCATCGGCTGGGGCGATCGCGAGTTCTACCTGAACACGCCCACCTGGGGCGACCTGACGGCGGCGCGCGCCTTCGGGGCGCTGTCGGGCGGCAACCGCGCGTTGATGCATGTGAGCTACCTGCGGCGCGAACAGCTGGCGCGCGGGGCCTACAGCCTGCCGCTCTCGCACGCGCAGTACGCGCAACTGGTCGGCTACGTGCGCGCCGCCCTGCCCTCGGGCCATGCCTCATCCATCGCCGGCGCGCACTACGGCGACGACGACGCCTTCTACGAAGCCGAAGGCGGCTATCACCTCTTCGAGACCTGCAACACCTGGACCGGCCGCGGGCTGCGGCAGGCAGGCGTCACCGTCAGCCGCTGGACGCCGTTCGACTTCACGGTGACATGGCATCTGAAGCCTTCACGGCCCTGAACCCGCTCAGGGCTTCGGCACGCCGCCCTGCCACTTCGGCCAGTTGGTCACGATGTGATCGACCACGCGCGAGCCCACCAGTTCGATGTTCTCCACCGTCTCGGCAAAGCCGCCGGCCGTTTCGCCCGGCGCCGGGTCCAGGTGCTGCAGCGTGGTTTCCTTCGGGCTGCCCTGGTCGAAGTTGACCGCGCCGCGCAGGCTCATCACGCGGTCGGTGCCGTGTGTGCGCTTGATCACGAGGGTGATGGCGGCGGCTTCCATTTCGGTGATGACGTAGTCGTCGGCGCCGTAGAGCCTGGCGATGTACTGCGCCTGCTTCGACATGCCGGGGCCATGGAAGAAGGTGTCGCCGGTCATGTGCGTGCCGGTGCCGACGAAAGGCGCGCGGCGGGCCGCTGCATCGGGGTAGCGCAGGCGGTACTTGCGCGCGCCGTCCGAATCCTTGAGCGGCGTGTCGGCCGAGAGCCTCATGGCCCAGCTCACGAGGTCGGGGTTGAGCTTGAAGCGGCGGTACTCCTCGTAGCCCTTGCGCGGCATGAAGGTCGGCTCGCCGGGCTTGTTCTCCTCGGGGGCCCAGCGGTGGCCGAGATCGTAGTCGACCAGCCAGGTGGCCCAGCTCACTTCGCCGATGGTGCCGCGCGAAGGCGGCGTGCCGGCCACGCCCGAAATCAGGTAGTAGCTCTGCGAGAAGTCGAACTGCGGGTTCAGCAGGATGGCCTGCATCGACGACGACGAGTTGACCTTGCCCATGCCGAGCACCGCGCCGCACACGCCGTCGGCGTTGCAGTACACAGGCTGCAGCGCACCGGGCACCGCAATGGGTTTGGCGCCCTTCCAGTAGCGTTCGTACCAATGCTGGAACTCGCCGGCGCGGTCGCCCGTGTTCTGGCCGATCTCGAACATGGCGGCGACGAAGACCTTGACCTTCACGGGCGCGCCCGGGGCCGAGGCGGTCGGGGTGGAAGTGGTGGACGCGCAGGCCGTGAACAACAGCGCTGCGGCAGGCACCGCCAGCCAGCGGGCGGTGAAAAGAGTGGACCTGGAAGAAGTCATTCTGGAACCCATTCAAGAGGAAAGAAAAAGAAGGCAGCGCAGGCGCACAAGCGCGCCTGCCGCACCGCGGGCGCTTGCGGCGTCCTACAACCGGCGATTGTCGATGCTGGCAAAAGCGCGATGTCGCGCCACCACGCAAACCCCATGCCGGCCCCTTCCCCTCCTGCCAAACCGCCTTCGAAGCCGACGCCCATCGCCAACGGCCTCGTCTACGTGAACCCCGGCATGCCCGGCATCCGCCGCCTGAAGCACGGCGAGCGTTTCCGCTACCGCGACGCCAATGGGCAGTGGCTGCGCGACGTGGACGAGATAGCGCGCATCCGCATGCTGGCCATCCCGCCCGCCTACACCCAGGTGTGGATCTGCCCTCTGCCCAACGGCCATCTGCAGGCCACCGGCATCGACGCGCGCGGGCGCAAGCAGTACCGCTACCACGCCGACTGGCGCTCGATGAAGGACGAAACCAAGTTCGATCGCCTCGAAGCCTTCGCACTCGCGCTGCCGCACATCCGCGCCCGCGTGGCGCGCGACCTGCGGTCGACGAAAGGCCGCAAGGCGCCGGGCCGCACCCAGGTGCTCGCGGCGGTGGTGCGCCTGCTCGACACCACGCTGCTGCGCGTGGGCAACGAGGAATACGCGAACAGCAACGGCTCCTACGGCCTCACCACGCTGCGCAGCCGGCACGCCGCCGTGCAGGGCCAGGCGCTGCGGCTGCGCTTCCGGGGCAAGAGCGGCGTGATGCACGAGGCGAAGCTCGACGATCCGCGCGTGGCCCGGGTGGTGCGTCAATGCCAGCAGCTGCCGGGGCAGGCGCTGTTCCAGTACGAGGACGAGGACGGCGAACTGCGCGGCATCTCGTCCACCGACGTGAACGACTACCTGGCCGAGGCCACGCAGGGCGAGCGCTTCACCGCCAAGGACTTCCGCACCTGGCACGGCACGGTGCAGGCGCTGGAGCTCACCCTGCTGGCCTGCGAACCGGGCCGCGTCGCTGCCGACGGCAGCCGCTCCAGTGCCAAGGACATCCTGGCGGCCGTCGCCAGGCAGCTGGGCAACACGCCGGCCGTCTGCAAGAAGGCCTATGTGCATCCGGCGGTGCTGGCGCTGGGCAGCGCGCTCTCGGATGGCGACGAGGCCACGGGTGCGCTGTTCGAGAAGATCGCCGCGCACCGCACCGCCAAGCCCTCGCGCGGGCTGCATGCGGCCGAGCGGCGGCTGCTGGCCTTCCTGCGCGCGCAGCGGGGCGGCCAGGCAGCGCGCAAGCGCGCAAAGACTCAGTTGCCGGTCGCGAGCACGAGGCGCACGCTGTCGCCTTCCAGCGCCACGGCGTAGCCGAGGTCTTCGGCCAGGTTCTGCAATGCGACAGCGTCGATGGCCAGCGCACGCGGCGCACGGTGCGCGTCGAGCACGGCATGCGTGCCGCCGGGTTCGCGCGGCAGGGCCGTGAGGCGCAGTGCATTGGCGCCGTCCGCCTCGACCCGGATCGCCCCGGCCTCGGCCGCGCCGTCGTGCAGGTAGCCCAGCGCGCCGAGGAACAGGTAGCGCAGCGCAGCCGCGGCGGGCCAGCGATGTTCGTTTTCCTGCGGGTCCAGCGAGGCGTCCGCATCGAGCGTCACGCCGTGCAGGTCGAAGGCGGAGCGCATCAGGGCCACGCACTGCGCCACCAGCGCGCTGCGAGTGATGCCGTCATCCGTGGTGGCCAGTTCCCAGTCGCGCAGCGAGCGGATGGCCTCGACCAGTTCGGACACCTGGTTGTCGATCAGCGCCACCCGTTCTTCGCAGGCGGCGGCGTCGATGGTGGCTGCGCCGACCTGCCGCTTGAGCATCAGCAGCGCCATGCGGACCACCGAGACAGGTGCCGCCATGTCGTGCCGCAAGGCGGGCAGCGCGCGTGTGAGCAATTCGTGGCGCACGCCGGCGGCAATCCAGCTGCGCGCACTCGGCGAGGACTTCATTTCGCAGCGGCCACGGGCGTCGGGTTCATCGGCACGGTCACGGGTACTTCCTGAAACGGGGGGGAATAACAAGTATCGGCCCCACCCCCCGCCCTGGGTGTAGGAGCGTGCCTACGATGGCGCCGCCCGCGGATTGGAAATGTCCGGAAACGGCGTGCCGGCACAGGGCCCGGCCCCTACCTTCAGGCCTTCGTCCAATCCCGACCCGACCCAATGACCCCAGAGCAGAACAAGCGCGCCGTCACCGAAGCCTGGAAGGCTTTCGCAAGCCGCGATCCGAAACGCATCCAGGCCGTCTTCACCGAGGACGCCGAATGGCTGGCGCCCAAGGGCAACGCGACGGCGGTGGCACTCGGCGTGCCCGACCACATGATCGGCCCGGCGACGATCGCGCACTTTCTGGTCGACGCCTTTCCCAGGCTCTTCGTCGCCGACATCGATGTGGCGTTCTCCCACCTGCACTGCGACGGCGACACGGTGATCCTCGAAGAGCGCATGCAGGCCACGCTGGCCAGCGGCCGGCACTACGACAACGACTACTGCTTTGTCTTCGAGCTGCGCGAAGGCCTCATCGCCCGGGTGCGCGAGTACATGGACACGCAGAAGGGCCGGGCCGCGATCTTCGGCTGAAATCAGCCCACGGCCGGCCCGCAGCGCGCCTGCAGTTCGCGCTTGAGCAGCTTGCCGTTGGCGGTGGTGGGCATCGCATCGATCACCTCGATGCGGGCCGGGCGCTTGTAGGGCGACAGGTGTTCGACGAGGTGCGCGCGCAGCGCCGCTTCGTCGAGCACTGCGCCGGGCTTCAGCTCGACGAAGGCGACGACCTGCTCGTTGCCGTCGGCCTCGGGCACGCCGACCACCGCGCACAGGTGCACGCCCTCGAAGCGGCCGATGACGGCCTCAATCTCCGCCGGGTAGACGTTGAAGCCTGAGCGGATGATCATTTCCTTCAGCCGCCCGACCACGAACAGCGCGCCGTCCTCGCCGAAGCGGCCGAGGTCGCCGGTGGCGTACCAGCCGCCGGGTCGCATCACCTGCGCGGTGGCGGCGGTGTCGCGGAAGTAGCCGAGCATGAGGCCGGGGCCGCGCAGCCAGATCTCGCCGGTGTCGCCGGGTGCGGCGTCGTTGCCGTCGAGGGTCACGATACGGGCCTCGCCCCCCTCCACCGCATACCCCGCCGAGGTGTCGGCGCGCGGCGACTCGGTGCGTGTGAGAAACACCGAGCCCGCGTACTCCGACAGCCCGTAGCCATAGTGCAGCGGCTGCCCGAACAATTGCTCCACGCGCTGCTTGAGCACCGGGTCGAGCGGCGCGGAGCCGGTGTAGACGTAGCGCAGTTGCGGAAAGCACGGCGTCGCCTCCTCCGCCTCGATGTGCGCCAACAGCCGCGCGTACATCGTCGGCGGCCCGAGCAGGTTCGACACCTGCTCGTGCGCCAGCGCTTGCAGCACGTCGGCCGGCGAGAAGCTGCCGCGCAGCACCAGCGACGCGCCGCCCGTGAGCGCAGCCATCAACACCGTGCCGATGCCGAAGATGTGCGTCATCGGCAGGAAGGCATAGACGCGGTCGCGCTCGCCCAGGGCGCGCACCTGGGCCGACACGCGGCCGAAGTGCAGCAGGCCGCGGTGCGACACCATCACGCCCTTGGGCGTGCCCGAGGTGCCGGAAGTGAAGATGATGGCGGCCGTGTCGGCCAATGCCGGATCAGGCTCGGTGCGCGCTTCGGCACGCACGGCCGAACGCATCACGCCACCGAGCGCGGCGGGCGTTGCGCCGGCCCTCTGCGCATGCTTTTCAGCGGCTTCGGAGGCAGCGGCCGTGAAGCAGCAGACACGGGCATCGGCGCGCTCGACGATGGCCGCAATCTCGCCCGGCGACATGCGCGCATTCACGCCGCACGACCAAGCACCGACGCGGCTGCAGGCCATGAGCAGCGCGATGTGCGCGGCGCAGTTCTCGGCCACCAGCACCACGCGGTCGGTCGGTCGCACGCCGGCGGCCAGCAGGTCTTGCACGGCAACGTCGACCATCGCCTGCAGCGCGGCATAGGTCTTGGTGCCCGCGGGCTCGAAGAGGAAGACGGCATCGGGCGTGCTTGTCGCGCGTTCTTCCAGCAGGCTGTGGATACGGCGCATCGGCTATTCCGCCTCGATGCCCTTGGACGCGGTCGCCCAGAGCTGGCGGTCGGACTTGCCCTTGGCCGCCAGCAGATCGGCCGCGCCGGACCACACGTCGTAGCCCTGCTCGCGCAGCCGGTTCGCGATGTCCTCGCGCGCCAGCATCTTCTGCGCGGCGGCGTTCATGCGCGCGACCAGCGCCGGGTCCATGCGCGCCGGACCGTACAGGCCGAACCAGCCGCCCACGTCGTAGCCCGGCACGCCCGATTCGACCATGGTCGGCACCTCCGGCAGCATGCGGTTGCGCTGGCGCGAGGTGACGGCCAGCGCGCGCACCTTGCCCGTCTGGATGAAGGGCTTGGAGGTGGCGATGATGTCGAACATCATCGTCACGGTGCCGGCCATCACGTCGGCGAGCGCCGGCGCGCTGCCCTTGTAGGGCACGTGCGTGAGCTGCACGCCGGTCATCTTCTCGAGCAGCGCGCCACTCAGGTGGTTGGACGCGCCCACGCCCGCCGAGCCATAGAACACCTTGCCGGGCCGCGCCTTCGCATAGGCCAGCAGCTCGGCCACGCTGTGCACCGGGACGTCGTTGTTGACCACGAGCACGTTGGTGTAGTCCACCAGCGGCGCGATGGGCGTGAGGTCCTTCATCGGATCGAAGGCCATGTGGCGCTGCACGTTCGGGTTGATGGTGATGGTCGGGCTTGCACCGAAGAACAGCGTCGCACCATCGGGCTGTGCTTTCGCGACCGCGTCGCCGCCGAGCGAGCCGCTGGCGCCGGGCCGGTTGTCGACGATGACCTGCGTCCCGAGTGCCTGGCTCAACGCGGGCGCGAGCAGGCGCGCGGCCCCGTCCACCGGACCGCCCGCGGAATAGCCGACCACGAGCTTGATGAGGGACGGCAAGGACTGCTGCGCGAAGGCGCGATGGTGCACGGCGGCCAGCGCCGCGCCGCCCGCCAGCGCGGTCACCCATTGCCGGCGCGAAAAGTCGATCGAGGTCATGAGCGTTGTCTCCTGTTATGAATTGCTTTGGTGGCTGCGTCGCTCAGGTCGGCAGGTCGAGGACTTGCCGCGCGAGGATGTTGCGCTGTATCTCGTTGGTGCCGCCGTAGATCATTGCGGCCGTGGAGCCGATGAGCGGCGCGAGCACGTTGAAGGTCTGGCCGTCGAGCACCTGGTCGCCGGCCACGGCACCCTGCTCGTCGCCCGCTTCGACCAGCAGCGCGCCGATGCGGTGGTAGGTCTCGCTGGCCCAGATCTTCAGCAGCGACACCGACGCGGGCAGCGGCTTGCCCGCACGCACGATGTTCGCGAAGCCCGTGTACGCCGCCGACAGGTCCAGCACGTCGAGCCGCAGCGCCGCGAAGCGCTGCGCGAACACCGGGTCGGCGAACAGGCGCCGCGCATGCGCCAGCCGCGCGAGTTGGCCCAGCGCGTACTGCGACTGCTTGGGGCTGCCGAGAAAGATGCGCTCGAAGCCCAGCAGCGCCTTCGCGATGGTCCAGCCGCCGTGCAGCTTGCCCACAAGGTTCTCGGCCGGTACGCGCACGTTGTCGAAGAACACTTCGCAGAACTCGGGCTCGCCCGCCAGCGTGTGGATCGGCCGGATGGTGATGCCCGGCGTGCGCAGGTCGCACAGCAGGAAGCTGATGCCCTCCTGCTTGCGCGCGTCCTTGTCGGTGCGCACGAGCATGAAGATGTGGTTGGCATCCTGCGCGAGCGTGGTCCAGATCTTCTGGCCGTTGACCACGAAGTGATCGCCCTGCGCATCGCGCGCGGGCAGCGCCTCGGTGCGCAGGCCCGCGAGGTCTGAGCCGGCGTTAGGCTCCGAGTAGCCCTGGCACCAGACGTTCTCGCCGCTGAGGATGCGCGGCAGGAAGCGCTGCTGCTGCTCGGGCGTGCCATGCTGGATGAGCAACGGGCCGATCATCACGATGCCCTGGTCGGGCGCGCGCGCCACGCCGTATTGCTCCAGCTCCTCGATCCACGCGATGAGCTTGTCGGCGGGCAGGCCCATGCCGCCGTGCGCCTGCGGCCATGCGGGCGCGATCCAGCCCTGCGCCGACAGCGTGAGGTACCACTCGCGCATCTCGCTCCAGCGTGCGCGGTGCGAGAGGTAGCGCAGCTGCTGCGGATAGCGCTGCTGCAGGAAGGCGCGCACCATGCGGCGGAACTCGGCCTCGGGCATGGCGGACCAGTCTGCTGTGCGCGGGAACTCGCCTTGCCAGGTGGCCGCGCCCGTGGTCGCTTCGGCATCGCCAGCCAGTACGGCATGCCGCCGCTGATGCGCACTGACATTCCCAAGCCACGCCGACAGGCACAGCACGCGCTTGTAGAACAGGCTCAGGTCGCACTCCTGCGTGTAGCCGATGGCGCCATGCAGCTGCACCGACGTGCGCGAAGCCTGCAGCGCGGCGGCCGTGCAGCGCGCATTGACGCGGCTTGCCTCGGCTTCGAGCCGGTCCACCGGCAACCCCTGCCCTGCCACCGCCAGCACCTCGTTCAACGTGGCCTGCGCCACTTCGAGATGAATGAACATGTCGACGCAGCGGTGCTGCAACGCCTGGAAGCTGCCGATGGGCTTGCCGAACTGGGAGCGCGTGCGCAGGTAGGCCAGCGTCTGCGCCAGCATGGCCTGCCCCGCACCCAGCAGTTCGGCCGATTGAAGGATCTGGCCGGCCGCGAGCGCATGGCGCAAGGCATCCTGCGCGGCCGGCCCTTCGGCCAGCACGGCTTCCGGCGGCAGTGCGACCTGCTCGAAGCGCAGGTTCGAGGCCTGGCCACCATCGACCAGCGGCACCAGCGCTTCCGTCACACCATCGGTGCCGCGCGGCACCCACAGCAGCACCGCGTCGTCGTCGCCGCGCGCCGACACCAGCCAGCCGCTGGCGGCCGCGCCGGGCAGCACCATGAGCTTCTCGCCCTGCAGCAGCACGCCGCCAATGTGGCCGGGCCGCGGCTCGCAGCCGCAGGCCAGCGGCACCGCGCTGAGGTCGCCCGCGCTCTCCTGCCATGCGAGGGCGGGCAGGCTGCGGCCCGCGACCAGTTCAGCGAGCAAGGCGTTCGCGCCCGGCGTACCGAGCCGCGCCAGCAGCAGCGCACTGAGGCCGGCCACGGCCAGCAGCGGCTCGGGCGCCACATGCTCGCCCGCGGCCCGAAGGATTTCCGCCGCGCCGTCGAGCTCCAGTGCGAGACCGCCGGCCGATTCGGGGGCCAGCATGCCGGGCCAGCCGAGCTCGGCGATCGCGCGCCAACCGTGCGCCTCATCGGCATCAGGTTGTTCCATGTGCTCGCGCCGTCGCTGGATGGCGCGGCTGCGAACGAAGTAGTCGAGCGCCGCTTCGCGCATCGCCGAAAGTGATTCGAAGTCCATCGCCGCAGCGTGACAGAAGGCCCTGCCGGGCGGCATTCGCATTTGCCGAAGGGAGGGTTTCGCAATCACGGAGCCGCCTCGCGCGATGGAGGGCTAGATTCGGCGCCATGACCAAGATCAAGAAATCCCTGCACACCGAGCTGGGCCACAGCACGCCGGACAAGATCACCGTGCGCGGGCGAGACCTGCCTTCGGAAATCCTCGGCCACCTGAACCTCGGCGACATGGCCTTCCTGGAACTCACGGGCCGCATCCCGACGCCGCAGGAATCCGTCACCTTCAACGCCATCGTCGTCACGCTGGTGGAGCACGGCATCACACCCAGCGCACTGGCTGCGCGCCTCACGTATGCGGGCGCACCCGAAGCGCTGCAAGCCGCTGTGGCAGCGGGTCTTTGCGGCCTGGGCACGGTGTTCGTCGGCAGCACCGAAGGCGCGGCGAAGATGCTTTACGAAGCGATTCCCTTCGGCGAGAAGCCCACGCGCCCGCTTGCGGACATGGCAAGAGACATCGTGGCCGACCACCGCGCGCGCAAGCAGATCGTGCCGGGGCTGGGCCATCCGCTGCACAAGCCCATCGATCCGCGCACGCCGCGGCTGTTCCAGATTGCGGCGGAGAACGGCTTGTCGAGCCACTACATCGCGCTGATGCAGGCGGTGCAGGAGGAAGCCGAGCGCGTGTCGGGCAAGTCGCTGCCGATCAACGCGACCGGTGCCATCGGCGCGATCGCGGCCGAGTTCGGCTTTCCGTGGAAGATCATTCGCGGCTTCGGCGTGATGGCGCGCGCCATCGGCCTCGTGGGCCACATCCTCGAAGAGATCGACGACCCGATGGCGGTCGAGATCTGGCAGCGCGTGGAACAGGAAGCCGGCGGCCCGCGCCAGGACTGATGAGCAGCAGCAAACAATGAACAACGCCAACGACAAGAACTTCCCCGACATCCGCGACGCGGTGCGCGACCTGTGCACGCAGTTTCCCGATGCCTACTTCCGCAAGATCGACGAGGCGCGCGGCTACCCCGCCGAATTCGTCGATGCGCTCACCAAGGCCGGCTGGATGGCCGCGCTGATTCCGCAGGAGTACGGCGGCTCCGGCCTGGGCCTGACCGAGGCCTCGGTGATCATGGAAGAGATCAACCGCTGCGGCGGCAACTCCGGCGCCTGCCACGGCCAGATGTACAACATGGGCACGCTGCTGCGCCACGGCAGCGAGGCGCAGAAGCGCGCCTACCTGCCGAAGATCGCCAACGGCGAACTGCGCCTGCAGTCGATGGGCGTGACCGAGCCCACCACCGGCACCGACACCACCAAGATCAAGACCACGGCGGTGAAGAAGGGCGACCGCTATGTCATCAACGGGCAGAAGGTGTGGATCTCGCGCATCCAGCATTCGGACCTGATGATCCTGCTGGCGCGCACCACGCCGCTGGCGGACGTGAAGAAGAAGTCCGAAGGCATGTCGATCTTCATCGTCGACTTGCGCGAGGCCATCGGCAAGGGGCTGACGGTGCAGCCCATCCTGAACATGGTGAACCACGAGACCAACGAGCTGTTCTTCGAGAACCTCGAGATCCCGGCCGAGAACCTGATCGGCGAGGAAGGCCAGGGCTTCAAGTACATCCTCGACGGACTCAACGCCGAGCGCACGCTGATCGCCGCGGAGTGCATCGGCGACGGCTACTGGTTCATCGACCGGGTGACGGCCTACACCAAGGAGCGCGTGGTGTTCGGCCGCCCGATCGGGCAGAACCAGGGCGTGCAGTTTCCGATTGCCGAAGCGTTCATCGAAGTGGAAGCAGCGAACCTGATGCGCTATGAAGCCTGCCGCCTGTTCGACGTGCACCAGCCTTGCGGCGCACAGGCCAACATGGCGAAGTACCTGGCGGCCAAGGCGAGTTGGGAGGCTGCGAATGCGTGCCTTCAGTTCCACGGCGGCTTCGGCTTTGCATGCGAATACGACATCGAGCGCAAGTTCAGGGAGACGCGGCTGTACCAGGTGGCGCCCATCTCGACCAACCTGATCCTGAGCTACGTGGCCGAACACATGCTCGGCCTCCCACGGTCTTTTTGACTCACCCCCAGGCTTCGCGCACTTCGTGTCGCTTCTCCCACCCCTTACCGGGGGCAACACCAGAGGCCCGGCAAAGCCGGTTCCTCGGTGTTCCACGAAAGGATCGTTCATGACTCCCATCACCGCCGACCATCCGAGCAAGGTGCTCGCGACCTTCGCGGCCGAACTGCAGTTCGCCGACATTCCCGCGCCCGTGCTGCGCCGCACCGAAGACCTGATGCTCGACTGGCTGGGCTCGGTGCTCGCCGCACGCATGGCACGGCCGGTGCGCAGCATCGAGCGCTTCGCACAGATGATGGGGCCGGCCGACGGGCCCAGCGAGATACTGACCTCGCGCCGCACCAGCTCGCCGGTGTTCGCGGCGCTGGTCAACGCGGCCGCCTCGCACTTCGTCGAGCAGGACGACGTGCACAACGGCTCGGTGTTCCACCCTGCCGCCGTCGTCATCGCGCCCGCGCTAGCCGTGGCGCAGAGCCTCGGCGCAAGCGGCGCGCAACTGCTGACCGCCGTGGTCGCGGGCTACGAGGTCGGCATCCGCGTCGGCGAATTTCTCGGCCGCTCGCACTACAAGACCTTCCACACGACCGCGACGGCGGGCACGCTCGCCGCTGCAGCAGCAGTCGGCCGCCTGCTGAGTCTCACGCCGCAGCAGATGCTGCACGCCTTCGGCTCGGCCGGCACGCAGTCGGCCGGCGTGTGGGAATTCCTGCGCGATGCAGCCGACTCCAAGCAACTGCATTGCGCGCACGCGGCAGCGAGCGGGCTGATGTCGGCCTACCTCGCACAGGACGGCTTCACCGGTGCAGCAAGGATCCTCGAAGGCGCGCAGGGCCTGGGCGTCGGCATGTCGAGCGACGCCGATCCGGCCAAGCTCGTCGACGGCCTCGGCACGCGCTGGACGCTGGCCGAAACCTCCTTCAAGTACCACGCCTCCTGCCGCCACACCCACCCCGCCGCCGACGCGCTGCTACAGGTGATGACGCAGAACAAGCTCAAGCCCGCCGACGTATCGCGCGTGACCACGCACGTGCACCAGGGCGCCATCGACGTGCTGGGCCGGGTCGACGTGCCCGCCACGGTGCACCAGGGCAAGTTCTCGATGGGCACGGTGCTGGGCCTCATCGCCGTGCACGGCCGCGCGGGCCTCGGCGAATTCGACCGCGACTTCCTCGCGCCCGAGGTCTCGGCTTTCCGCGAGAAGGTGGCGATGCAGCTCGATGAAGAAGTCGACACCGCCTACCCCGCACGCTGGATCGGCAAGGTCAGCGTGCAAACCGCCGACGGTCGCACACTGCAGGGCCGCGTCGACGAGCCCAAGGGCGACCCCGGCAACAGCCTGAGCCGCGCCGAGATCGAGGACAAGATGCAGCGCCTCGCGCACTACGGCGAAGGCGTGACGGCAGAAGAAGCAAAGGCCCTGTGCACCCGCATCTGGCAACTGGGCGAGACCCAGAAAGTGGCGCGCTGGTTGCCTTGAGGAAGGAAGGGCCTCAACCCCCCCCCCGGGGCCCGGTCTGCGGTGCCGGATGGAACGCCCAGGCTCAGGAAGCGATCAGGTGATCGAACAGCTCCCGGGCAGAAGCAGGCAGTTGTTCCCGATCACGCGCGATCAACTTCAGCTCCCGTTCGGCCCACGCATCGCTGAGCGCCACGGTCGAGATGCGCATCGCCATCGACAGCCGCTGAGCGGAAGACGCGGGTAACACACCAACCCCTACGCCCGCCTCGATCATCAGGCAGATGGCCTCGAAGCTGCTGACCTGGATGCGCGGATTGAAGCCGCGCCCCGCGAGTTCGGCACGGCGCTGCAGGAAGCGGTGGATGGCGCTGCCATGGTGCAGGCCCACGTGCTGCTCGTCGAGCGTGTCGGCAAAGGCCACCGAAGGGGCGCCCGCGAGGTGGTGCGTGAGCGGCACCACCAGCACGAGTTGGTTGCTTCCGAAGGGACGCGCGTCGAACTCGCCGGTGTGCACGTCGCCGGCAAGGATGCCGATGTCGGCCTCGCCATCGGCCACAGCGCGCACGATCTCTTCGCTCAGGTACTCGCGCAGGTCGACCTGCACGGCCGGGTGCTGCGTGAGAAAGCCCGCGAGCTTCTGCGGCAGGTACTCGGTGATCGAGGTGGTATTGGCGAACACGCGCACATGGCCCTTGATGCCCTTGCCGAAGTCCTGCATGTCGCAGCGCAGGTGCTCCATCTGCTGCATCACGCGCTTGGCGTGGTACAGCACGGCCTGCCCCGCGGCCGTGAGCGTCACGCCCTGCGCGCTGCGGTGCAGCAGCTTGCCGCCCACGGCCTCTTCCATCTGCTTGATGCGGGTGGAGGCGGCGGCCAGCGAGATACAGGCCTTCTCGGCGCCGCGCGTGAGGCTGCGCGCGTCCGCCACGTAGACGAACAGTTTCAGGTCGAACAGGTCGAAATGCAGGTTCACCGGGCGCAGGCACGAGTAAGGAAGGGAACGTGCATTGTCCGGCGAACGGCGCCGTGCGCGCCCGCTTGCGGGTTTGTCCTCAGACGGGGTCCCAGCTGAACACGTCGGCCGAGCGGTCGAGCGGGAAGAAGCTCGCGCGCATCGCGGGCATGGCGTGCTCGGCAATGCTCTGCGGCGTCCAGCCCTCGGAGCGGTGGATCGAGCGCACCGGGCGCGGCTGGCTGATGAGCGAGATCTCGTTGTTGCGCACCGAGAAGATCTGGCCGTTGACCACGCCCGCCGCCTCGCTCGCGAGGTACACCGCCAAGGGCGCCACTTTGGCCGGCGTCATCTGCTTGATCTTGTCGACGCGGGCGCGCTGCTCGTCGGTGTCGGTGGGAATCGCGCCGATCATGCGGCTCCAGGCAAAGGGCGCGATGCAGTTCGAGCGCACGTTGAATTTCTGCATGTCGAGCGCGATCGACTTCGACAACGCGACGATGCCGAGCTTGGCCGCCGAGTAGTTGGCCTGGCCGAAGTTGCCGATCAGGCCCGAGGTGGAGGTCATGTGCACCAGCGCGCCCGCATTCTGTTCCTTGAAGTGCACGGCCGCCGCACGGCTCACGTGGTAGGCACCGTAGAGATGCACCTTGAGCACCGAGTCCCACTCGTCGACCGACATCTTGTGGAAGAAGCGGTCGCGCAGGATGCCCGCGTTGTTGACCGCCGCGTCGATGCGGCCGAAGCTGTCGAGCGCGCACTGCACGATGCGCGCCGCGCTGGCGGCGTCGGCCACGCTGTCGGTGTTGGGCACGGCCTGGCCGCCGGCCGCGCGGATCTCGTCGACCACCTGCTGTGCGGGGCCGGCGCTGCCGCCGGCACCATCGAGCGCAGCGCCGATGTCGTTGACCACCACTTTCGCGCCGTGGGCCGCCATGGCCAGCGCGATGTCGCGCCCGATGCCGCCGCCCGCGCCCGTGACGACGACCACTTTTCCTTCAACCATGTTTGTCTGTGCTCCGGAGGTTCTTTCGACCGCGGGTTCGCGGGCATATTTCAGAATGCCACAGGCGAAGCGAAAGCGGGTTCCAGGTTTCCGAAGAGGGCCTTCGGCGCGGCCCGGGGACGGCTATTGGCGCGCCGTGCGGATGTTCGCCGGCAGCGCCTGCGGCCAGCTCGTGCGAAACGGATTGATGTCCAGCCCGCCGCGCCGCGTATAGCGCGCATACACCGCGAGCTTGGTCGGCTTGCAGCGGCTCCAGATGTCCGTGAACATGCGCTCGGCGCACGGCTCGTGAAACTCGTTGTGGTTGCGAAAGCTCACGATGTACGCCAACAGCCCGGCCTGGTCGATGGGCGGGCCGCTGTAGCGGATCTGCACGCTACCCCAGTCGGGCTGGCCGGTGACGAGGCAGTTGCTCTTGAGCAGGCGGCTGGTGAAGGTTTCGTTCACATGCACCTGCGTGGCGTCGCTGCTCAGCAGCTGCGGCGCGGGCTGGTAGTGGGTGCACTCGATGTCGAGGCGGTCGAGGTCGAGGCCGTCGAGTTCGTGCACCGGCTCGCGGTCGAACATGTCGGGCGCCATCAGCTTCACGCCGATGCCGGCCGACTGGTCGCTGCCGCGCCACGCGGCTTCGGACAAGTCCGCGCGCAGGCGCTCGCGCACCGCGTCGGCGCTCGCGAACTGGCTGTTGTTGAAGCTGTTGAGATAGAGCTTGAAACTCTTGCTCTCGATGATGTTGGGCGTCTCGCACGGAATGGTGAAGTGCACGATGGCCAGCTGCGGCTTGCCGCGCAGGTTGAGCCAGCTCACCTCGAACGCGGTCCACAGGTCGGCGCCGAAGAAGGGCAAGGCATCGGACCTGATGCCCATGGCCTCGCGCTGCGTGGCGCGCGCGATGGGAAACAGCAGCGTGGGGTCGTAGCGGTCGGCGTAGGCCGAGGCGCGGCCAAGTTGCGATTGCTCGGGCGTGTTGGGGTTCGGGTCGTGGCTCATGGTGTGGCGTTTCTGGCCTCCGCCGCATGCGCGAACGGAGCAATGTGGTTGGCGAGGATGGTGCACACCTCGGGCGGCAGGTCGTGGCCCATGCCGGGGATCGCGACGAATTGCGAACCGGGAATGCGCCTGGCGGTGTCTTCCCCGCAAGCGATGGGCACGAGCGCATCGGCGTCGCCGTGCAGCACCAGCGTGGGCGACTGGATGCGCGCCAGCACCTGCGGCCGGTCGGCATCGGCGCCGACGGCCAGCATCTGCCGCATCAGCCCGGCCGGGCGGTATGCACGGCGCATGCTGAAGGTGAGGCGCGCGGCCAGCTCTTCGTCGCTCTGCGGGTAGGCGGGGCTCTGGATCAGCCGCAGCAGCCGGATGCTGTGCGCGACCAGCGCGGCCTCGTCGCGGCCCACCGGACGACGCATGAGCATGGAGGCCACCTCGCGGCGCGGCCCGGGCAGGCCGCGTGCGCCGCTGGAGCTCATGATGCTCACGAGGCTGGTCGTGCGCTGCGGTGCGGTAGCGGCCATGCGCTGGGCGATCATGCCGCCCATGGAAGCGCCGACGATGTGGGCTCTTTCAATGCCCAGCGCATCGAGTACACCGAGCGCATCGAGGGTCATGTCCTGCAGTGTGTAGGCAGAGCGCACCGGCAGGCCGAGGCGATGGCGGATGGTTTCCCACACGACGTTGCCCACGCCCGCATGGTCGAAGCCCTGGCTCAGCCCGATGTCGCGGTTGTCGTGGCGCACCACGCGAAAACCCGCCTCGACCAGCTGCTGCACGAAGCCCGTGGGCCATGCGACCAGCTGCATGCCCAGGCCCATGATGAGCAGGATCACGGGGCGCCCCTCGCCTCCGGTGTCGTCGACTTCGATCTGCAGGCCGTTGGCGGTGACTTTCATCGGCTTCTTGCTACTTGAACTCGCGCTCGCGCAGCCACTTGGTGGCGACCCACTTCTCGCCCGCCAGCACCGGCGCGCCGCCGTGCAGCGTGCGAGTGACGGGGTCGGGCCGGTCATAGCTGAAGAACACGCCGCAGCCGCGCACCGGCGCCACTTCGAGCCCCACGTCGGGGAAGGTGGTGGCGCCGCCGCCTTCGGGCTCCTGCAGGTACATCACCAGCGTGGCGACGCGCTGGCCGCCGCGCTTGAGGATGGTGGGCGTGCCGGGTTCGCCGGGGTCGAAGTAGTCGTAGTGCGGGCGGTACTGCGCGCCGGGGGCGTAGCGCAGGATCTGCAGGCCCTCGCCGAATTCGAGCGGCCAGCGCAGCAGCGTGGCGAGGCGCTGCTCCAGCCGCGCGACGATCTCGTTCTCGCCGCGCTCGAAGAACATGCCGTCGCTGGTGCGATCGACGTTGAGCACCTCGCCGCCGGTGCGGGTCTCCACGGTGAGCGAACGCGCGAGCCGAACGCGCGCCGCAGCGATCAGGCCTTCGCACTCCTCGGCCGACAGCAGGTTGCCGAACACGACGACACGCGGATGCCGCATGGTCTGCAGCACCTGCACGCGGCGGTCGCCGGCATCGAGGTACAGCGGCGCACCGTCGAGGTCGGGGCCGGGCATTTTGGTGCGTACGGGCGGCAGGGCCACCTCCACGTTGGGGAATCCGGCCTCGAGCTGGGCCAGCGCCGTGTCGGCGGCGGCATCGTGCCAGCCGGCCGCGCGCATGGAAGCGCGCAGCGCTGGCACCGAGTGCCCGGCCGCGAGCTGGGCCACCAGCCACTCGCGCAGTTCCGGACTGATCGGTTGCGACATCTCAATACTCCTCCACGCTGCAGCAAGCCCCGCAACGCATGAAAAAACCGCCACGCCCCATTCCAGGAACACCGCGGAACCGGCTTTGCCGGGCCGCCGGTGTGCCCCCTGCAAGGGGGTTGGCGTAGCGACACGAAGTGCGCGAAGACTGGGGGTCAGTCCAACCTTCTCCTGAACACCAGCCTTTCGGCTGTCGATGCTTCTGCATCGAAACCATAACCCTCGAGGTCGAACTTTTCCAGTGCCTTGGGCGTGGCCGCCTTGTGCTGCACGGCCCAGCGAGCCAGCAGGCCGCGCGCGCGCTTGGCGAAGAAGCTCACGATCTTGTACCTGTCGCCCTTCCACTCCTCGAACACGCATTCGACCACACGGGCCTTGAGCACCTTCTTGTCGACCGACTTGAAGTACTCCTGCGAGGCGACGTTGACGACCACCGGCGTGCGGTCGGCCGCGAGGCGCTCGTTGAGATGCTCGGCGATGCGCGAACCCCAGAAGGCGTAAAGGTCCTTGCCGTGGCGATTGGCCAGTTGCGTGCCCATCTCGAGGCGGTAGGGCTGCAGCAGGTCGAGCGGGCGCAGCAGGCCGTAGAGGCCGCTGAGGATGCAGACGTGGTCCTGCGCCCAGGCCAACTGCCCCTTGGTGAGCGTGCGGGCATCGAGGCCGCCGTAGACGTCGCCGTCGAAGGCGAAGGCGGCCTGGCGGGCGTTCTTCTCGGTGCTCTTGCCGGACCAGGCTTGGTAGCGGGCCACGTTCAGGGCGGAGAGCTTGTCCGACAGGTGCATCAGCTCGGAGATCTGCTGGGGCGACTTCTCGCGCAGCAGCCTGATCAGCTCGACCGAGGGGCCGCGCGGAGATTCGAAATGGGGTTGGGTGGCGGGGATTTCGGAGGGAACCGGAGTGTCGTAGTCGAGCGACTTCGCAGGGGAAAGCAGGAACAGCATGGCGGAATTATCAGTGGCTGCCGTGACGCTGGGCCGCGCCGGTAAAATCGCGGGCTATCCCACCCTGTCTCCCCACGGCTCCCTGAAGGGCCGTTCCGTATTCCCATGAGCGAACCCACCACTTCTCCCGCCCAGCCCGGCCTGGACAGCCTTTCCAAATCGTTCGAGCCCGCCGCCATCGAGGCGCACTGGGGCCCCGAATGGGAGAAGCGCGGCTACGCCAAGGCCGGCTTCAGAGGCACGCAGCAACCGAAGGAAGGCGCCGAATCGTTCGCGATCCAGCTGCCGCCGCCCAACGTGACGGGCACGCTGCATATGGGCCATGCGTTCAACCAGACGATCATGGACAGCCTCACGCGCTACCACCGCATGAAGGGCGACAACACGCTGTGGTTGCCGGGCACCGACCACGCGGGCATCGCGACGCAGATCGTCGTGGAGCGCCAGCTGCAGGAGCAGAAGATCAGCCGCCACGACCTGGGCCGCAAGAACTTCGTGGCGCGCGTGTGGGAATGGAAAGAGAAGTCGGGCAACACCATCACCGAGCAGATGCGCCGCATGGGCGACACGGTGGACTGGAGCCGCGAATACTTCACGATGGATGACGACCTCTCGAAGGTGGTCACGCACACCTTCGTGAAGCTGTATGAAGAGGGCCTGATCTACCGTGGCAAGCGCCTGGGCAACTGGGACCCGGTGCTCAAGACCTCGGTGAGCGACCTCGAAGTCGAAAGCGAAGAGGAAGACGGCTCGCTCTGGCACATCGCCTATCCGCTGGAAGACGGCAGCGGCACGCTGACCGTGGCCACCACCCGGCCCGAGACCATGCTCGGCGACACGGCCGTGATGGTCCATCCGGAAGACGAACGCTACAAGCATCTCATCGGCCAGCGCGTGAAGCTGCCGCTGGTGGATAGGCTGATCCCGATCATTGCCGACGACTACGTCGACAAGGAATTCGGCACCGGCGTGGTGAAGGTGACTCCGGCCCACGACTACAACGACTACGCCGTCGGCCAGCGCCACAAGCTCGAGATGATCGGCGTGCTCACGCTGGACGCGACCATCAACGACAACGCCCCCGAGAAGTACCGCGGCCTGGACCGCTTCGTCGCGCGCAAGGCCATCGTGGCCGACCTCGACGCACTGGGCCTGCTGATCGAGGTGAAGAAGCACAAGCTGATGGTGCCGCGCTGCGCGCGCTCGGGCGCCATCGTCGAACCGATGCTCACCGACCAGTGGTACGTGGCCATGACGCGCCCCGGCGCCGATGGCCAGTCGATCGCGCAGAAGGCCATCGACGTGGTGAAGTCGGGCGAGGTGCGCTTCGTGCCCGAGAACTGGGTCAACACCTACAACCACTGGATGGAGAACATCCAGGACTGGACCATCTCGCGCCAGCTCTGGTGGGGCCACCAGATTCCCGCCTGGTACGACGAGGAAGGCAATGTGTACGTGGCCGAGAACGAGGCCGACGCGCAGGCCAAGGCGCCGGGCAAGACGCTGCGCCGCGACGAGGACGTGCTCGACACCTGGTACTCGGCGGCGCTGGTGCCCTTCTCTTCGCTGGGCTGGCCCGAGAAGACGAAGGATCTGGAGCTGTACCTGCCCTCGCAGGTGCTCGTGACGGGCTACGACATCATCTTCTTCTGGGTCGCCCGGATGATCATGATGACCAAGCATTTCACCGGCAAGGTGCCGTTCAAGGACGTGTACATCCACGGCCTGGTGCGCGATGCGCAGGGCAAGAAGATGAGCAAGTCGGAAGGCAACGTGCTCGACCCGGTGGACCTGATCGACGGCATCCAGTTGCCCGAACTGCTCGACAAGCGCACGCAGGGCCTGCGCAAGCCCGAGACGGCGCCCGCGGTTCGCAAGAACACGCAGAAGGAGTTTCCGGACGGCATCCCGGCCTTCGGCGCCGATGCGCTGCGCTTCACCTTCGCTTCGCTGGCTTCGCTGGGCCGCAGCATCAACTTCGACAGCAAGCGCTGCGAGGGCTATCGCAACTTCTGCAACAAGCTATGGAACGCCACGCGCTTCGTGCTGATGAACTGCGAAGGCCAGGACTGCGGCCTGCTGGAACACACGAAGGAAGACTGCAAGGTCGGTGGCAAGGCCCATGGCTACCTGAAGTTCAGCCGTGCCGACTTCTGGATCGTGTCGCAGCTGCAGCGCGTCGGGGCCGAAGTGGCCAAGGGCTTCGAGGAATACCGCCTCGACAACGTGGCCAACGCGATCTACCAGTTCGCCTGGGACGAGTTCTGCGACTGGTACCTGGAAATCGCCAAGGTGCAGATCCAGACCGGCGACGATGCACAGAAGCGCGCCACGCGCCGCACGCTGATCCGCACCCTCGAAACAATGCTGCGCCTGGCGCATCCGGTGATCCCGTTCATCACGGAAGAGTTGTGGCAGAAGGTGTCGACGGTTGCGGGACGTGAGGGCGAGTCGATCATGGTCGCCGCCTATCCGAAGAGCCAGCCCGAGAAGATCGACGAGGCGGCCGAGGCGCACGTGGCGCGGCTGAAGGCGCTGGTCGATGCTTGCCGCACGCTGCGTGGCGAGATGAACGTGTCGCCGGCCACGCGACTGCCGCTCTACGCGGTGGCCGACGACGCCGAAGGCGCGGCCTTCCTGCGCGAATCGGCGCCGGTGCTTCAGGCGCTCGCAAAGCTCAAGGAAGTGAAGGTCTTCGACGACGAGGCTTCGTGGTCGGCCGCGGCCGAGGCGGCGCCCGTGGCGGTGGTCGGCGCTGCGCGCCTGTGCCTGCACATGGAGATCGACAAGGCGGCCGAGAAGCTTCGCATCGGCAAGGAAATTGCGCGCATCGAAGGCGAGATCGCAAAGGTAAACGGCAAGCTCGGCAACGAAGCCTTCGTTGCGAAGGCACCGCCGGCGGTGATCGAGCAGGAACGCAAACGCCTGGCTGATTTCACGGCCATGCTGGAGCGTTTGCGCGATCAGCTTGTGCGTCTTGGCTGACACACGAGGGGCCGGGAAGGCGTTTAGGATGTTGAGAACGGCTTCGCGCCGCGCCGTCGCATCATCCTGCACCCCCTTTTGAAGAAAGACGCTGTACTGCCCATGTCCACTTCCTCGACCCGCATTCGCAAGGCCGTATTCCCCGTTGCAGGCTTTGGTACTCGCTTCCTGCCAGCCACCAAGGCACAGCCGAAGGAAATGCTGCCCGTGGTCGACAAGCCGCTGATCCAGTACGCCGTCGAGGAAGCCTACGCCGCGGGCATCCGCGACATGATTTTTGTGACCGGGCGCAACAAGCGTGCGATCGAAGATCACTACGACACCGCCTACGAACTCGAGAGCCAGCTCGAAGCCAGCGGCAAGGATGCGCTGCTCAACATTGCGCGCTCGGTGTCGCCCGACGACATGACCTGCTCGTACGTGCGCCAGCCGCGCATGCTGGGCCTGGGCCATGCGGTGCTGTGCGCCGAGCACCTGGTGGGCAACGAACCCTTCGCCGTGCTGCTGGCGGACGACCTGATGGTCGGCCCCGAGGGCGGCCAGCCCGTGCTGGCGCAGATGACCGCGGCTTTCAGCCGCCTCGGCGGCTCGCTGCTTGCGGTGCAGGAAGTGCCGCTGGCGCACGTCAAGCGCTACGGCATCGTGGCCGGCGACGTGATCGAGGAAGGCCTGGTGAAGGTCAACCGCATGATCGAGAAGCCCAAGCCCGAAGATGCGCCCTCGCGCCTGGCCGTGGCCGGCCGCTACATCCTCACGCCGGGCGTGTTCGACGAGATCCGCAACCAGCCCAAGGGCGCGGGCGGCGAGATCCAGCTGACCGACGGCATCGCCGCGCTGATGAAGAAGGAATCGGTCTACGCCTATTCGTACAAGGGCATCCGCTACGACTGCGGCAGCAAGGAAGGCTTCCTACAGGCGTCGGTGGAACTGGCGCTGGCCCACCCCGAGGTGGGCGCGGAGTTCCGCGAATACCTCAAGAGCCTGAAGCTGTAGTCGCTTCTTCTTCGAGCGCCATCGTGAACGAAGGAAGGGCCGCTGACGCGGCCCTTTTCTTTTCTCTTCTCTTTGTCAGCGCCGCTTCAGCACGTGGATGAAGTCGCCGCCCACGGTTTCCTGTGCCATCAGCTCGTTGCCCGTCTGGCGTGCGAAGGCCTGAAAGTCGCGGATCGATCCCGGATCGGTCGACACCACCTTCAGCAGCTGCCCGCTCGCCATCTCGTTGAGCGACTTCTTGGCCTTGAGGATCGGCAGCGGGCAGTTCAGCCCGCGCGTGTCGAGCTCGCGATCAACTTGCATTGCCCGGCTCCGGCGGCAGGTTCAGGCCGCGGCGGCGCTCTTCGTTCTCGGCCGCGGTGAAGAACACGGGCTCATGGCCGCGCGTGCGCAGCCAGTCGGCCAGCGCGTAGCCGGTGCCGGCGGGCCAGCACTTGAGGTCGGGCAAGTCGTAGAGGCGGTAGTCCACCAGCTCGGGCGACAGCTTCACCTCGCCATCGGCCACCACGTGGTACGCGATGATGATCTGGTTCATGCGCTGGAAGTCGTAGGCGCCGACGATCTTCGCGGCGCTGATGTCGAGGTTGGTTTCTTCCTTCACCTCGCGCGCAATGCCCTCCTCGGGCGTCTCGCCGGCTTCCATGAAGCCGGTGATCAGCGCAAACATCTTGCCGGGCCAGGCCGCATTGCGCGCCAGCAGCACCTGGCCGCGGTACTCGACGATGGCCGCGAGCACCGGGGTCGGGTTGTTCCAGTGGGTGTGGCCGCAGTTGGGGCAGCGCAGGCGCTCCTTGGGGCCGCCGTCTTCCATCAGCGCGATCCACTCGAGGGGCGTGGCACAGACCTGGCAGAACTTGGGGTGGGGCATGGGGTTCTCAGCCTTCTTTTTGTTGAGTAGTGGCCCCTTCCAGGAACACCGCAGAACCGGCTTTGCCGGGCTGCAGGTGTTGCCCCCGGAGGGGGTTGGCGAAGCGACACGAAGTGCGCATAGCCTGGGGGCGAGCCTTGTCAGGCGGGGAAGACGCCGGTGGAGAGATAGCGGTCGCCGCGGTCGCAGACCACGAACACGATGGTGGCGTTCTCGACCGTCTTCGCCACCTGGAGCGCGGCCCACAGCGCGCCGGCCGCCGAGATGCCGCCGAAGATGCCCTCTTCGCGCGCGAGGCGCCGGCACATCTCTTCGGCATCGTCCTGGCTCACGCTGATTTCTTCATCGACGCAGCTCGGGTCGTAGATCTTCGGCATGTACTCGGCCGGCCACTTGCGGATGCCGGGAATGCGCGAACCTTCGGCCGGCTGCGCGCCGATGATGCGCACTGCCGGGTTCTTCTCCTTGAGGAAGCGCGACACGCCGGTGATGGTGCCGGTGGTGCCCATGGCGCTCACGAAGTGCGTGATCTTGCCCTTGGTATCGGCCCAGATCTCGGGGCCGGTGGTCTCGTAGTGGATGCGCGGGTTGTCGGGGTTGGCGAACTGGTCGAGCACCCGGCCCTTGCCCTGCGCCACCATCTGTTCGGCGAGATCGCGGGCGTATTCCATGCCGCCGCTCTTGGGCGTGAGCACGAGCTCGGCGCCGAAGGCCTTCATGGTCTGGGCGCGTTCGATCGAGAGGTCCTCCGGCATGATCAGCACCATGCGGTAGCCCTTGATGGCCGCGGCCATGGCCAGGGCGATGCCGGTGTTGCCGGAGGTGGCTTCGATCAGGGTGTCGCCGGGCTTGATCTCGCCGCGCTCCTCGGCGCGCTTGATCATCGAGAGGGCCGGCCGGTCCTTGACCGAGCCCGCGGGATTGTTGCCTTCGAGCTTGCCGAGAATCACGTTGCCGCGCTTGGCGTTTTCTGCGGCGTTGATGCGTTGCAGTGCGACCAGAGGGGTCTTGCCGATGGCGTCTTCGATCGTCGGATAATTCATGGCAGCCACTGTGCCATAATTTTGGGCTTCGTTCAGAACCCTGCCCGGGTGGTGAAATTGGTAGACGCAGGGGACTCAAAATCCCCCACCGAAAGGTGTGCCGGTTCGATTCCGGCCCCGGGCACCACATTTTTCTCGCCCCCAGGCTTCGCGCACTTCGTGTCGCTTCGCCAACCCCCTACCGGGGGCGATACCGGCGGCCCGGCAGAGCCGGCTCCGCGGTATCCCTGGAAGGGGACCGCTCCCGCTTCACAGGTCAGGCCGCTTCGCGCAGGCCCGTATGCACCGTCGGATGCGCCAGCCGCACCCGCAGTTCACGCTTCAGCCGCGTGTTGTCCAGCCGGCGCGATTCCCCCATGAAACTCAGCAATTGCAGCGGCAGCTGCCGCTCGGCGTCGCCGCGCGCCACACGCGGTGGGCGCGGCATGCCGTAGAGGTCGGCAGCCAGATCAACGTAGTCGCCCATGCGCAGCTCAGTGTCGTCCGAGGCATGCACGATGCGCTGCGGCTTGCCGCGGAACAAGGCCGCCACGCAGGCGCGTGCGAGGTCGTCGGCGTGGATGTGGCTGGTGTAGACATCGTCCTCGCGCCGCAGCACGGGCGTGCCGCGCTGCAGGCGGCCGCGCGGGGTGCCGTTTTCGCGATCGGGCGCGTAGATGCCCGGAATGCGCAGGATGCTGGCGCGCACACCGGCGCTGCGGCCCAGCCAGCGCACGGCGCGTTCGGCATCCACGCGGCGGTGGGAGCGCGGCGTGTCGGGCCGCACGCCGCGGGTTTCGTCGACTCGGGCGCCGCCGCAATCGCCGTACACGCCGCTGGTCGAACCGTAGACGAACGCCGAAGGCAACGACCGCAGGCGCAATGCCCGCGCCAGTTCGGTGGTGCGCTGGTCGCGCCACCAGGCGGCACCGCCGTCGCGGGCGGGCGGCGCCAGGTGCAACACCCGCGTGGCGATGCCCGCCAGCCGGCGCAGCGTGGCCGCGTCGTCCAGATTGCCCGCCAGCGGTCGGATGCCGGCCGCGCGCAGGGCGCCCACGCGGTCGGCCGACGAAGTGAGTGCCACCAGTTGCATGCGGCCGCGCAGATCGCGCGCCACGCGCTGGCCGATGTCGCCGCATCCGACGATCAGCAGGCGTTCGCGCCGGAACCGCGCTGGCAGAGCGCCGGAGGGGCTATTGATTGAAGGCAAAATCCTGTTCCTGTCCCAATTCAGTTGCTCACCGGGCTTCGTACGGCCCGCGAAGAGTTCACCTCGAAGAATACCGATGACTGCTACAGCACCGCACGAAGCGGGCTTTTCCATCCACGTCGAACCCAGTGGACGCCATTTCATGGTCCACGGCGACGAGACCATCCTCGCGGCGGGCATCCGGCAGGGCATCGGCCTTCCCTATGGCTGCAAGGACGGCGCCTGCGGCTCGTGCAAGTGCAAGAAGCTGTCGGGAGAGGTCACGCTGGGGCCCCATCAGAGCAAGGCCCTGAGTGCCGAAGAACAACTCGCCGGCTACGTGCTGACCTGCTGTGCGCACGCCCGGAGCGACGTGGTGCTCGAATCGCGACAGGTCACGGAGGCCGGCGCCCTGCCGATCCGCAAGATGCCGGTACGGGTGCAAGGCCTCACGCGCCTGTCGCACGACGTGATGATGGTGCGCCTGCAGTTGCCGGCCGGCGAGCCGCTGCAGTTCTACGCTGGCCAGTACGTGGAGTTCATCCTGCGCGATGGCGCACGCCGCAGCTACTCGATGGCCAATGCGCCGCACACGCTGGGCCAGCCCGGCACGGGCATCGAACTGCACCTGCGGCACCTGCCCGGCGGCAAGTTCACCGACCATGTGTTCGGCACGATGAAGGAAAAGGAAATCCTGCGCATCGAGGGCCCCTTCGGCAGCTTCTTCCTGCGCGAGGATTCCGGCAAGCCGATGATCCTGCTGGCCTCGGGCACGGGCTTCGCGCCGATCAAGGCGCTGCTCGAGCACATGAAGTTCAAGGGCATCGAGCGGCCCGCCACGCTCTACTGGGGCGGCCGGCGGCCCGAAGACCTGTACATGGACGCCTGGGTGCGCGAGCAGATGGCGCAAATGCCGAGCCTGCGCTACGTGCCCGTCATTTCCAATGCCACGCCCGAAGACAACTGGACCGGCCGCACCGGCTTCGTCCATCAGGCCGTGCTGGAAGACTTCGCCGATCTGTCGGGCTACCAGGTCTATGCCTGCGGTGCGCCCATCGTGGTCGACTCGGCCAAGCGCGATTACGTGGCGCTGGCGGGCCTGCCCGAAGAAGAATTTTTTGCCGACGCATTCACCACAGAGGCCGACAAGGCCCTTCCCTGAGACACCCCAAAAAGACAATGAAGACGAGACACTTCCTTCTCACCCTGCTCGCCGGCGTCGCGGCCCTGCTGGGCACCAGCCAGGCGATGGCGCAGCAGCAACAGCGGCCGATCCGCCTCGTCGTGCCTTACGCGGCAGGCGGCCCGATCGACAACACCGCTCGCATCCTGGCCGAGCGCGTCAAGGACACGCTGGGCCCGGTCATCATCGACAACAAGCCCGGCGCTGGCGGCAACATCGGCGCCGACATCGTGGCGAAGGCACCCGCCGACGGCCTGACGATCGGCATCGCGGCCACCGCCACCAACGCGGTGAACCCGTGGCTCTACAGCAAGATCCCGTTCAACGCCGCGACCGACTTCGCACCGATCACGCAGATGGTCCGCGTGCCCAACGTGCTGGTGATGAACGCCGACACGGCCAGGCGCCTGAACATCAACAGCGTGGCCGACCTGATCCGCTATGCCAAGGCCAACCCGGCCAAGCTCAACTACGCCAGCGGCGGCAACGGCAGCGCCGGCCACCTCGCGGGCGAGCTGTTCAAGAAGGAAGCGGGCATCTTCGCAGTGCACATTCCGTACAACGGCGGCAACCCGGCACAGCTGGCGCTGCTGTCGGGGCAGGTCGACTTCAACTTCGACAACCTCGCCACGGCCGCGCCGAACATCCGTTCGGGCAAGCTGAAGGCGATCGCGGTCACGACGCTCAAGCGCAGCAGCGCCCTGCCCGACGTGCCGCCCGTGGCCGACACGCTCAAGGGCTTCTCGATCGACACGTGGTGGGGCCTGGTGGCGCCGGCCGGAACGCCGCACGAGGTGGTCGTGAAGCTGAATCAGGCCTTCGTCGCCGCGCTGAATGCGCCGGAAACGAAGACCCGCTTCGCCTCGATGCTGGCCGAGCCGGTCGGCAACTCGCCCGAGCAGTTCGGCAGCTTCATGAAGAGCGAACTCGCCAAGTACGAGAAGGTGGTCAAGGCCACCGGGGCGAAGGTGGACTGACGAGGTCGTCCAGGGGCGCTGCGGCCTGCGTGTCGGTGGCCGCAGCCACGGCCGCCGCCGCTTCGGCCGCCCCGCTCTGGTAGGTGCGCAGGCCTGCGAGGTCGAGCACTTCCACGCCGCCATGTTCGATGCGCAACAGGCCGTCGCGCTGCAGCGCATGCAGCGCGCGGTTGGCACGCTGGCGCGACACGGCCGACAAGAGGCCGATCTCGTCCTGGCTCAGCCGCACGAAGCGGGTGGCACGCGGATAGAGGATGGGGTCGAACAGGCTGGCCAGGCAGCGCGCCACGCGCGCGTCGGGGCCGAGCAGCCGATCGAATTCCATGAGGCCGATGAACAGGCTCAGTCGCGCGTTGATGTGTAACAACAGAAACCGATTGAAGTCGATGCTGGTGGACATCAGCCGCTCGAAGCTGTGCCGCGGCACGCAAGCCACGCGCGTGGGCCGCAGCGCCACGCCGTCGTAGCGCCAGCGTCCGGGGGTGAGCAGCGAGCCTTCGCCGCTCCAGCCTCCAGCGGTCACGCCGGTGAAGGTGGACACGCGTCCGTCGGGCAGCGACACCGACATCTTCAGCAGGCCATCCATCACGCCGATCCAATGATCGGCCGGCTCGCCGCGCCGCACGACGAAGCCGCCGGCCGGCACCACGCGCTCGTGCGACTCCTGGACGACGCGGTCGAGCTCGTCGTCCGTGAGCGCGCGCGCCCACAAGCTCTCGCGAAGCATGTTCTCCAACGCGTTCGACATCGCGCCTCCTGCTGTCGTCCCTCGTGACATCGCATCGGCCGATCCGTCGCAGGCGCCGGTCGGCGGGGACCGTAAGAAATGTCGTTGCAACGACATCTTCGGCGCGGCGATGGTGCCACAGTCATCCGCGTTCGCCAAACAACAAGGAGACAACGATGAAGCGTTCGAACAAGGACCCGCGCCCCGCGCGCGGACCGGACGGCGGGGATGCGCACGGCCTGCGCCGGCGCGACGTGCTGGGCTACGCCACGGCCGCACCGCTGGCATCGGCGGCGGCCGGCATCGCGGGGATCGGTGCCCTCACGGCACCCGCTTCCGCGGTGGCCGCGCTGCTGCCCATGACCCCGCCCGACACCACCGACCTGATCGACATCGGCGACGCGGTCACGCTGACGTCGCTGCCGACCATGCCGCTGGTGAAGGTGACGAACACCGGCGACGGCCGCGTGCGCCTTGCGCTGCCGCGCCTCGAAGTGGGCCAGGGCATCGCCACGGCGACCGCGATGATGCTGGCCGACAAGCTGCGCCTGCCGCTGAGCGCCATCGAAGTCACGTCGGCCGACGCCAGCCCCGAGCTGATTTGGAACCAGCTCACCGGCGGCTCGTCGAGCGTGCGTTCGATGCATGCCGGCATGCCGACGCTGGGCGGCCTCGGCGGCCTGCTCTCGGGCTCCACGCCCTCGGTGGTCGGCCAGCGCGTGACGCGGCTCGACGCACTCGACATCGTCACCGGCCGCAAGAAGTTCACGCTCGACCAGGCGGTGCCCGGCGCCAAGCCGACGATGGTGCGGCGCCCGCCGACCATCAACGGCAAGTTCGTCGGCATCAACAACCTGAACACGGTGATGGGCATGCCGGGCGTGATCGGCGTGGTGCCGATTCCCGCCACGAACGGCATCACGCCGACGCCGCCGGGCGTGGCGGTGATGGCCGAGACCTTCGGCCAGGCCTGGGCCGCGGTGAACGCGCTCGACGTGATCTGGGGCGCCGGCCCGCTCGACGGCGAGTCGAACGCCACCATCATGAGCAAGCTGAAGTCGTCGCTGCTGCCCTTTGCGCTGCCGCCGCTGGGCGCGCTGACGGTCGAGGCCGAGTTCGAGTTCGCGCCGGCCGCGCACTGCCCGATGGAAGTCGAATGTGCGATTGCGGACGTGCGAGCGGATCGCGCCGAAATCTGGGCCGGGCTGCAGAGCCCCATCGTCACCCAGCAGGCAGTGGCCGCCGATCTGGGCCTGCCGCTGAACAAGGTTGTCGTGCATGTGGTGCCCTCGGGCGGCTCGTTCGGGCGGCGCCTGTTCTGGGACCCGGTGCTGCAGGCGATCCAGGTGTCGAAGGCGCTGGGGCGCCCCTGCCGCCTGATGTACCACCGCACCGACGACATGCGCCACACGCGCATCCGCCCGCCGATCTACCAGAAGGCACGCGCCACGATGCTGCTGGGCCAGGTCATCTCCTTCGAGCAGCGCATCGCCAGCGTGCGGCTGGACACGCGCCACGGCTTCGGCAACATGCTCGAGGCCGCCGCCATCGCACTGCCCAATGCCTTCCCGCAGACGGTGGGCAACTTCGCGATCGAGCAGGTGATGTTCAAGACCATGGTGACCTCGCCCTACAACTTCGGCGTCACGACCAAGCTGCTGACGCCGGTGCCGATGGACATGAACACCTGCTCGTACCGCTCGGTGCACATCCAGCCCGCGCGGCTGGTGGAAGAGATCCTGGTCGACGAGATGGCCCGCGCCGCGGGCAAGGACCCGGTCGCCTTCCGGCTCGAGTACCTGCGCCTGCCGCGCGCCCGCGCGGTGCTCAAGGCGGTGGCGGAAGCCGCGCAGTGGGGCAAGGCGATGCCGGCGGGCTTTGCGCAGGGCGTGGGCGTGCACCAGGAGACGAAGTCGTTCACGGCCTGCATCGTCGAGATCGACGCGCGGGTACCGGCGCAGGCCCGCGTGGTGCGCGCGACCATCGCCATCGACGTGGGCACGCCGATCAACCCCTCGGGCATCGAAGCGCAGCTGCAGGGCGGCCTGTGCGAATCGATCGCGCTGGTGCTGTCGGCGGGGCTGCACATCCAGAACGGCCTGCCGCTGGAAGGCAGCTACTCGCAGTACCACTTCTCGCGCATGAAGCACTACCCGAAGGACGTGAAGATCATCATCCTGCCGGCCAACGGCGAGGCCATCGGTGGCCTGGGCGAAGTCGGCCTGTCGGCGAGCTCGGGCGCGATCGCCAACGCCTATGGGCGCGCCACCGGCATCAAGCCGCGCAGCTTCCCGCTGAACTTCCCGGTCGACTTCACGCCGATCCCGCCGGGCAAGCTGCCCACGCCTGTCAACGTTCCGATCCCCGCCTGAGGAGACCCGCCATGCCTGTGCAATCTTTCAAGGTGAACGGCCAGAACGTCGACGTCGAGGCGCCCGACGACCTGGCGCTGCTGTGGGTGCTGCGTGACAAGCTCGGCATCACCGGCCCGAAGTACGGCTGCGGCATCAACGTGTGCAAGGCCTGCACCTGCCACGTCGACGGCAAGGCCGTGACGACCTGCTCGGTGCGCGTGTCCGACGTGCGCGGCCGCCAGGTGACGACCATCGAAGGCCTGGCCAACGGCAACACGCTGCACCCGGTGCAGCAGGCCTGGATGAACCTGGACGTGCCGCAGTGCGGCTTCTGCCAGCCGGGCCAGATCATGGCCGCGGTCGACCTGCTGCGCCGCACCCGCACCCCGACGGACGCCGACATCGACGCCATCGAGAACGTGTGCCGCTGCGGCACCTACGGCCGCATCCGCGAGGCGATCAAGGCCGCCGCCGCGATGATGGGATAGACGTAAAAACGGCCAGCCACCGCGCTCGGCGGTGCTGGCCGGTTGGCGCTTGCTGGTGCTTACTCGCCGAGGTAGGCGGCGCGCACGCGCGGATCGCGCAGCAGTTCCTTGGCGTCGCCGTTCATCGTGATGAGGCCCGACTCCATGACGTAGCCACGGTCGGCCAGCTGCAGCGCGCGGTTGGCGTTCTGCTCCACCAGCAGGATCGTGACGCCTTGCGACGCCACGGTCTGCACCACCTCGAAGATCTTGTCGCACATGATCGGCGACAGGCCCATGGTGGGTTCGTCGAGCAGCAGCACCTTGGGGCGTGCCATGAGTGCGCGGCCCATGGCCAGCATCTGCTGTTCGCCGCCGGACATCGTGCCGGCCAGCTGGTCCTTGCGCTCGCGCAGGCGCGGGAAAGTCACGAACACGCGCTCCATGTCGCTCGCGATCTCGGCCTTGTCGTTGCGGATGTAGGCGCCGATCTGCAGGTTCTCGGTGATCGTCATGCGCGTGAACACGCCGCGGCCCTCGGGCACCATCACGAGGCCCTCGCCCACCAGATCCCAGGCGCCGCGGCCCTTGATGCTGCGGCCCAGGAACTCGATGTCGCCCGCGCCAGCCGGCAGCGTGCCGGTGATGGCCTTCATGGTGGTGGTCTTGCCGGCGCCGTTGGAGCCGATGAGCGAGACCAGCTCGCCCTCGAACACGTCGAAGTCCACGCCCTTCACGGCCTGGATGCCGCCGTAGCCCACCTTCAGGCCGCGGACCTTGAGCAGGTTCTTGCCCGCTGCCTTGGTGGTGGCGGCCGGTGCCGTCGCGGTGGCCATCGTTGCTTCTGCGGTGCTCATCTCAATGTCCTCCGGTGCCGAGGTAGGCCTCGATCACCTTTTCGTTCTTCTGTACCTCGACCGGGTTGCCCTCGGCAATCTGCTTGCCGTAGTCGAGCACGGTGACGCGGTCGCACAGGCCCATGATGAGCTTCACGTCGTGTTCGATGATCAGGATCGTGCGGTTGTCCTTGCGGATGCGGTCGATCAGTTCGCGCAGCAGGACCTTCTCGGTCGAGTTCATGCCGGCGGCCGGTTCGTCCAGCGCGATGAGCTGGGGGTCGGTGGCCAGTGCGCGGGCGATCTCGAGGCGGCGCTGGTCGCCGTAGCTCAGCGTGCGCGCCTTGTAGTCGGCGAACTTGCCGATGCCCACGTAGTCGAGCAGCTCCTGCGCGCGCTTGGCAATGGCCGCTTCTTCGGCCTTGAAGCCCTTGGTGCGCAGCATGGCGCCGAACACGCCGGAGTGCGTGCGGATGTGGCGCCCGACCATCACGTTCTCGAGCGCCGTCATTTCGGCGAAGAGGCGGATGTTCTGGAAGGTGCGCGCAATGCCGGCCTTGGCCACTTCGTGCACGGCCGTCGGCTGGTAGGGCTTGCCGGCCAGCTCGAAGGTGCCGCTGTCGGGCGTGTACAGCCCGGTGATCACGTTGAAGAAGGTCGTCTTGCCGGCGCCGTTGGGCCCGATCAGGCCGTAGACCTGGCCGCGCTTGATGGTGATGCCCACGTCCGAGAGGGCCTGCAGCCCGCCGAAGCGCTTGGAGATGCCGCGAACGTCGAGGATGGTGTCTGTCGTCATGTCTGTGTGTCCTTGGCTCACGGATTGATGGACATGGGACGCGATGCCGCACCCGGCACTTCGTCAGCGGGGCTGTCGATGCCCGGTGCATGGGTCTGCAGCGTGCCGGGCGCCACGGCCGCATGGGTCGGGTCGACGGGCGCGCCGTTCTTCTTGGTCAGCGTCTTGCCGTGTTCCGGCGAGGGCCACAGGCCGCGCGGGCGCATCAGCATGATGACGATCATGGCCAGCGCGATGAACAGCTGGCGCAGGATGGACGCGTCGAGGCGGCCGTCGGTCATCGCCTGCAGCGGGCCGGCCACGTAGCGCAGCACTTCGGGCAGCGCGGCCAGCAGCACGGCGCCCAGGATGACGCCAGGCAGGTGCCCGAGGCCACCCAACACGACCATGGCGACGATCATCACCGACTCCATCAGGCTGAAGGACTCGGGCGACACAAAGCCCTGGAAGGCCGCGAACATCGCGCCCGACACGCCGCCGAAGCTGGCGCCCATGCCGAAGGCCAGCAGCTTCATGTTGCGGGTGTTGATGCCCATCGCCTTGGCAGCGATTTCATCTTCGCGGATAGCCATCCAGGCGCGGCCGATGCGCGAGATCTGCAGGCGGTGCGAGATGATGATGGTGGCCACCACCAGCGCCAGGAACAGGTAGTAGTACAGCGTGACCGAGGAGATCGTGAAGCCGTCGAACTTCCACGCCTTGCCGAGGTCCAGACCCCAGAACTTGATGGAGTCGATCGCCGTGATGCCCTTCGGCCCGTTGGTGATGTTGATCGGCTGGTCCAGGTTGTTCAGGAACACCCGGATGATTTCACCGAAGCCGAGCGTGACGATCGCGAGGTAGTCGCCGCGCAGCTTCAGCGTGGGCGCCCCCAGCATCGCGCCGAGCACCCCGGCCACCACCAGCGCGAGCGGAACCACGATCAGGAGCGAGGTGTGCAGCCCGTTCGGGAACATCGCCTTGAACCACGGAAAGGTGTCCGAGAGGTGCGACGACCCCATCAGCGCGTAGAGGTACGCGCCGACCGCAAAGAAGGCCACGTAGCCCAGGTCGAGCAGGCCGGCGTAGCCGACCACGATGTTCAGGCCGAGCGCGAGCATCACGTAGAGCAATGCGATGTCGGCGATGCGCACCCAGGCATTGCCCTGGGTCTGCAACAGGATGGGCAGCGCCAGCACGGCGACCACGCCGAGGATGTAGAGCGCGAGGTTCTTGCTGTTCTTCATGGTGTGCTGCTCCTCAGGCCCGGTCCGCCACGCGCTCGCCGAGCAGACCCGAAGGCCGCAGCGTGAGCATCACGATCAGCACGATGAAAGCGAAGATGTCGCTGTAGTTGCTGCCCAGCACGCCACCCGTGAGGGTGCCGATGTAGCCGGAGCCGATGGCCTCGATGAGGCCGAGCAGAATGCCGCCGACCACCGCGCCGGCCAGGTTGCCGATGCCGCCGAACACGGCCGCGGTGAAGGCCTTGAGGCCGGGCAGGAAGCCCATCGCGTGTTGCGCGATGCCGTAGTTCGATGCGTACATCACGCCGGCGATGGCCGCGAGCACGGCGCCGATGATGAAGGTGGCCGAGATGACCATGTCGGGCCGGATGCCCATGAGCGCCGCGACGCGCGGGTTCTCGGCGGTGGCGCGCATCGCGCGGCCGAGCTTGGTGTAGTTGACCAGCCACATCAGGATCACGAGCGAGAACGCCGTGACGCTGAGGATCATGACCTGCGTCGGAGAGATCACGGCGCCGCCCACGTGGATGGGGTCGGTCGGCAGGAGGTTGGGATACGCCTTGTTGGTGGGCTTCCAGATGATCATGGCCAGCGTCTGCAGCAGGATCGACACGCCGATGGCGGTGATGAGCGGTGCGAGCTTGGGGCTGTTGCGCAGCGGCCGGTAGGCCACTTTCTCGATCACGAAGTTGAGGCTTGCCGCGACGACGCAGGCAATGATCAGCGCAACGAAGAGGATCAGCCAGCCCGGTGTGTTGGGCATTCCGTCCTTCATGAGCCCGATGATGGTCCAGCTTGTGAGCGCCCCCACCATCAGCACTTCACCGTGCGCAAAATTGATCAGATTGATGATGCCGTACACCATGGTGTAGCCCAAGGCTATCAAGGCATACATGCTGCCGAGAACCAGACCGTTGATGATCTGCTGCAGCAATATTTCCATAACGCGATTCCCTATGTGTTGCACCTTGCGGGTGCCATTCACCTACCGAGGCACCGGTTTGGCGCCACTGGCTTGACAAGCAAAAAACCAGCCAACATGTGTCGCCGGCAGATTTGGTGGGCGGGATTGTAGACACGCCCCGGCGCTGTTTTGGGGCGGGATGACCGGGGTTTACCCGCTCACTTCATGCTGTATGCGCGTGAAGTCATGCAGATGCGCAAACCTGTATCAGCGATCTGAATTTGTGTTGAGGCGACGCAGTTCGCGCAGCTTTTCCGCGATACGAATTTCGAGTCCACGCTCGACCGGTTCGTAGAACACCTGGCCTTCCAGGCCCTCGGGCAGGTAGCGCTCGCCGGCGGCGAAACCGCCCTCCTCGTCGTGCGCGTAGCGGTACCCCTTGCCGTAGTCGAGCTCTTTCATGAGCTTGGTCGGTGCATTGCGCAGGTGCATCGGGACCGGGCGCGTGCTGTCTTTCTTCACCAGCGCGCGCACCGCGTTGTAGGCCTTGTAGACCGCGTTGGACTTGGGCGCGATGGCCAGGTAGACCACGCATTCCGCCAGTGCCAGCTCGCCTTCGGGGGTACCCAGGCGCTCGTAGACCTCGGCCGCATCGAGCGCCAGGCGCAGCGCACGCGGGTCGGCCAGGCCGATGTCTTCGCTGGCCATGCGCACCAGGCGGCGCGCCATGTAGCGCGGGTCGGCGCCGCCGTCGAGCATGCGCACGAACCAGTAGAGTGCGGCGTCGGGGTCGCTGCCGCGCACCGATTTGTGCAGCGCGCTGATGGTGTCGTAGAACTGCTCGCCGCCCTTGTCGTAACGGCGCATGCGCTCGCCGAGCACGCGCAGCAGCCACTCGTCGGTGATGTTCGTGAGCTTCTCGGCGCCGGCCGCAACCGCCAGCGTCTCGAGCGTGTTGAGCAGACGGCGCGCGTCGCCGTCCGCGTAGGCGACCAGGCGGTCGATGGCCGCCTCGTCGATGGCCGGAACCGCCTGGATCGATTGCGCCTTGGCGACGATCTGCTTCAGGTCGCCTTCGTTGAGCGACTGCAGCACGTACACCGCCGCCCGCGACAGCAAGGCCGAATTGACTTCGAACGACGGGTTCTCGGTGGTCGCGCCGATGAAGGTGAACAGGCCCGACTCGACGTGCGGCAGGAACGCATCCTGCTGGCTCTTGTTGAAGCGGTGCACCTCGTCCACGAAGACGATGGTGCGCTGCTGCGTGAGCCCGTCGCGCGCGGCGGTGGCCTGCTCGACCGCCTCGCGGATGTCCTTCACGCCGCCCAGCACCGCGCTGATGCTCAGGAACTGCGCATCGAAGGCGTCGGCCATGAGCCGCGCGATGGTGGTCTTGCCGGTGCCCGGCGGGCCCCAGAGGATGCAGGAGTGCGGCTGGCCCGACTCGAAGGCGATGCGCAGCGACATGCCCGGACCGAGCAGGTGCTGCTGGCCGATCACTTCGCCGAGCGTCTTGGGACGCAGGCGCTCGGCGAGGGGCTGGTGGGTGCGCGGGGCCAAACCGGGGACTGTCCTGCTGTGGGTGATTACTGCTTGAGCACGTCGGCGCCGGCGGGCGCCTTGAAGTCGAAGGTGCTGGCGGGCAAGGCCGGGTTCACCTCGACCTTGCTGAACTTGAGCACCGAGCGCTGGCCGAAGCTGTCCAGGATCTCGAGGGCCGCGAGCGCGTCACCCTGGAAGCCGACCATCACGCTCTGCAGCTGGCCGTCCTTGTTCTTCGGCGTGGCCTTGACCCACTGCAGGCCGTCGCGCTCGGGCGCGGCTTCCAGCGCGAAATCGGCCTGCAGGGCGCGCAGGTCGGCGGCCGAGGCAATCAGCGCGGCGGGCGTCGAACCCAGCGCCTGGGCCTGGGTGCGCTGCGTGACCTGGTTCAGGTCGGCGTCGTAGAGCCAGAGCGTCTTGCCGTCAGCCACGATGCTCTGGGCAAAGGGCTTGCGATAGTCGAACTTGAATTTGCCGGGGCGATGGAATTCAAAGGTGCCGGTCGAGGTCTTCACGCGGCCCGGCTGGCCCTCGCGCGGCGGGGCCGTCACGGTCTGGGTGAACTCGGCGCGGCCGGACTTGACCGTCTTCACGAAGGCTTCGAGGCTTTCGAGCCCGTCGGCCCAGGCACTGCCGGCCACCGTGCAGATCAGGCCGGCCAACAGCCAGAGGCGGGTTTTCTTCATGGGAGGTTCCTTGGAAAAACGTTGCTGCGATGCCCATCGACACTACCCGCCGCAGGTGCCGGCTTCTGTAGGCTTTCATGAAGATTTGCAGCAGCGCCGGTGCGCGTTTGCAAATTGCCTCTCAGCACGTAACCAGTCCTGGCGCGGTGGTGATGGGGGTCGTCGTCGATGGTGCGCCGGCGGGTCACTCCGCCTGGCGCGCGGGCACGAGGATCTCGCGCTGGCCGCTGCCGCTCATGGCGCTCACGAGGCCGGCCTTTTCCATGTCCTCGACGAGGCGCGCGGCGCGGTTGTAGCCGATCTTCAGGTGGCGCTGCACCAGCGAGATGCTGGCCTTGCGGTTCTTGAGCACGACCTCGACCGCCTGGTCGTACATCGGGTCCTTTTCGCCGTCGCCGCCGCCGAGCAGGTCGCCGTCACCGTCGCCATCGACCGTGCCGCCTTCGAGCACGCCTTCGATGTAGTCGGGTTCGCCCTGGCTCTTGAGGTAGGCCACCACGCGGTGCACTTCCTCGTCGCTCACGAAAGCGCCGTGCACGCGGATCGGCAGGCCCGTGCCGCTGGCCATGTAGAGCATGTCGCCCATGCCCAGCAGCGCCTCGGCGCCCATCTGGTCGAGGATGGTGCGGCTGTCGATCTTGGAGCCCACCGAGAACGCGATGCGCGTGGGGATGTTGGCCTTGATGAGGCCGGTGATCACGTCGACGCTGGGGCGCTGCGTGGCCAGGATCAGATGGATGCCGGCGGCGCGGGCCTTTTGCGCAAGGCGGGCGATCAGCTCTTCGATCTTCTTGCCGACCACCATCATCAGGTCGGCCAACTCGTCGATGATGACCACGATGTGCGGCTCGCGCTTGAGCGGTTCCGGATCGTCCGGCGTGAGGCTGAAGGGGTTGTAGATGAACTCTTCCCGCGCCTTGGCTTCGTCGATCTTGGTGTTGTAGCCGGCCAGGTTGCGCACGCCGAGCTTGCTCATGAGCTTGTAGCGGCGCTCCATCTCGGCCACGCACCAGTTCAGGCCGTGCGCCGCCTGGCGCATGTCGGTGACCACGGGCGCCAGCAGGTGCGGGATGCCTTCGTAGACCGACATTTCGAGCATCTTCGGGTCGATCATGAGCAGGCGGACGTCGCGTGCTTCAGCCTTGTAGAGCAGCGACAGGATCATCGCGTTGATACCGACCGACTTGCCCGAGCCGGTGGTACCGGCCACCAGCACGTGCGGCATCTTCGCGAGGTCGGCCACCACGGGGTTGCCGATGATGTCCTTGCCCAGGCCCATCGTGAGCATCGACTTGCCCTCGTTGTAGACCTGCGAGCCCAGGATTTCGCTGAGCTTGATCGACTGGCGCTTGGCGTTCGGCAGCTCAAGCGCCATGTAGTTCTTGCCGGGGATGGTCTCGACCACGCGGATCGACACCAGCGAGAGCGAACGCGCCAGGTCCTTGGCCAGGCCGAGGATCTGCGAGCCCTTGACGCCGGTGGCGGGCTCGATCTCGTAGCGCGTGATGACGGGGCCCGGCGAAGCGAGCACCACGCGCACCTCGACGCCGAAGTCCTTGAGCTTCTTCTCGATCATGCGCGAGGTCATCTCGAGCGTGTCGGAGGACACCGTTTCCTGGCGCACCAGCGCGGCGTCGAGCAGGTCGACCTGCGGCAGCTTGCTGTCGGGCAGTTCCTTGAAGAGCGGCTTCTGGCGCTCCTTGACGACGCGGTCGCTGCGGGGAACCTCGGTCATCGCGGGCTCGATCTGCACGGGCGGCGATGCGGGGCGGCGCTTGGGCGCGACTTCTTCCTCTTCGTCGTCGAAGCTCGGCTCGAGAGGGCCGGCGTCGCCGAACGTGGCCTCCTTGCTGGGGCGCATTTTCTTGGCGCGCGGCGCGGGCGCCAGCTCTTCCTCGTCGCCGGCACGTTCGCGCGCGGCCTGCTTGCCCATGGCGATGTCGGCGGCCATTTCGCGCTTTTCACGGCGCGACTCGAACAGCGAGTACGCACGGGCACCGATGCGCTCGGCGATCAGGCTCCAGGAGAAACGGAACACCAGCGCCGAACCGATCACGCCGCCGGCGATGGCGACCAGCGCCGAGCCCGTGAAGCCCAGCCAGCGCACGCTCGCCGGCCCCACGAGGTAGCCCAGGGCGCCGCCGCCCGAACCCGGCAGGTGCGATTCGAGCCGGTACAGGCGCGACCATTCGAGCACCGCGCTCGCGCACAGCAGCAGGACCAGGCCGAACCAGAAAGCGAGGCGGCTGCGGTTGAAGCGACCGCGCGGGGGCTGTTCGACCGCAGGAGTGGGTTCGCCGCCGCGCAGCCAGCCGGCCAGCGACGAGAGCCATGCGCGCAGGCCCGCCGCGAGGCACCACCAGACGGAATAGCCGGCAAGGAAATAGCTGCCGTCGGCCAGCCAGGCGCCGATGCGGCCGCCCCAGTTCTTGATCTCACCGCCCGTGCCCGAGGTCGACCAGGCGGCATCGGACGGGGTGAAGCTCAACATCGCCAGCAGCCAGAACAGGAGGGCTGCGAACCCGGCGATCAAGGTGATTTCGTGGGCGAAGCGCAGGGCGCGCAGGCGCACGGGTTGCCCTTCGGCAGCGGAAGAAGAGGAGGACGATTGAAGCGTATGGAGCGAATAGGTCATGAAAAGCACGGCGCCCGACCCGAAAAAACGCAGGCCGGCCGCCCCGAACACTACAACAAAAGGCCGTGGACGCCGAAAGCGCCCGGCCTATGGGCTCAGGTCAGCGTCAGGAGCCGGTCCTTGATGATCACCGAGCCGTCTTCCTGGGACTGCACGAAACCGCGCTCTTCCAGGTCCTTCATGACGCGGCTCACCATTTCGCGCGACGCGCCGACCATCTTGGCCAGGTCCTGGCGGGAGATCTTGTCGCGGACCTTGAGGTTGCCCATGCCGTCCTGGCTGGCGAACTCGAGCAGCGCGCGGGCGACACGGCCGTACACGTCCATCAGCGCCAGCGACTCGATCTTGCGGTCGGCGTGGCGCAGGCGCTGCACCAGGCCGCGCATGATGTTGTAGGCCATCGAGGAGTTCTCGGGCAGGCAGCGCGCGAAGGCGTCGCGGCCCAGCATGAGCACGTCACACTGGATTTCGGTGCGCACGGTGGCCGAATGCGGCTCGTCGTCGATCAGGCTCATCTCGCCGAGGTAGTCGCCGGGGTGCAGCGTGGCCAGGATCACCTCGCGGCCACGGCTGTCGGCGCTCGTGACGCGGGCTCGGCCGGTCAGGATGATGTACAGCGCATCGGATTTCTTGCCCTGCTCCACGACGACCTCGGCGCGTTTGAAGCGCTTCTTGATGATCGCATCCGCAATGCTTGCGGACTGCGAGGCCGTCAACGACGCGAACAATGGAACGCGCCGAAGCAATTCAAGGTTGGACAGCATCGACATTAATCAATCCCTGAAACAGCGCGCGATGTGATCCTGATGCTGAGCCCATGGATTACTACAATCGCGCGCATTGAAAACACCGTGCACCCGGTGTTGAACCGGGCGGTGATACTCCCCACGTATCGCTACCACCCTGAAAATGTACACGCTGCCGCAGCGTCCATCCTAGGTTTTCTACTCATGTCCGCACCCCAACACGCCAAGGTTCTCATTCTGGGCTCCGGCCCGGCCGGCTATACCGCCGCCGTCTACGCCGCACGCGCCAACCTCCAGCCTTTGCTCATCACGGGCATCGCGCAAGGCGGTCAACTCATGACCACGACCGAGGTCGACAACTGGCCGGCCGACGTGCACGGCGTGCAAGGCCCGGAGCTGATGCAGCGCTTTCTCGAGCACGCCGAACGCTTCAAGACGCAGATCGTGTTCGACCACATCAACAAGGTCGACCTGAGCAAGCGCCCGTTCACGCTCACGGGCGACAGCGGCACCTACACCTGCGACTCGCTGATCATCGCCACGGGCGCCTCGGCCAAGTACCTGGGCCTGGATTCCGAAGAAAAGTTCATGGGCCGCGGCGTCTCCGCCTGCGCAACCTGCGACGGCTTCTTCTACCGTGAGCAAGAGGTCTGCGTGATCGGCGGCGGCAACACGGCCGTCGAGGAAGCGCTGTACCTCTCCAACATTGCAAACAAAGTCACACTCGTGCATCGTCGCGACAAGTTCCGCGCCGAGCCGATCCTGATCGACAAGGTCATGGAAAAAGTGGCTGAAGGCAAGATCGTGCTGAAGCTGCACAACCAGCTCGACGAGGTGCTCGGTGACGGCACGGGCGTGACGGGCATCCGCATCAAGAACACGCAGACCGGCGCGACCGAAGAGATCACGCTCAAGGGCTGCTTCATCGCGATCGGCCATCACCCGAACACCGACATCTTCCAGGGCCAGCTGGAAATGAAGGACAACTACATCCTGACCCGCTCGGGCCTGAAGGGCTTCGCGACGATGACCAGCGTGCCCGGCGTGTTCGCGGCCGGCGACGTGCAGGACAACATCTACCGCCAGGCCATCACGAGCGCCGGCACGGGCTGCATGGCTGCACTCGACGCGCAGCGCTTCCTGGAAGAGCACTGAGGCCTATCCCACGGGGAACGGGGCACCGGCCAGCGCGGCCGGATTTCCCGTATCTGCGACGGTCCCCGGCCTCGCTGAGCCCGAAAGGGCTATAATCCGAGGCTTTGCCGAAATAGGGCCTACCTCCCACCGGGAGTCGGGTTGCGGCAAATCCGGGGTACCGCCACCCGTTTCTGGCGAGGTCAAGCTGTAAAACACCCTGCAATCGCCCTGATTGCGCCGGTGCCAGCTGTTCAAGAAAGAGTGTCCACATGGCACGCGTATGCGACGTAACGGGCAAAGGCCCGATGGTCGGAAACAACGTTTCCCACGCCAACAACAAAACCAAGCGCCGGTTCCTGCCGAACCTGCAATACCGCCGTTTCTGGGTCGAGACCGAAAACCGTTGGGTTCGCCTGCGCGTTTCGAGCGCTGCACTGCGCCTGATCGACAAGAACGGTATCGATGCCGTGCTCGCAGACCTGCGTGCCCGCGGCCAAGCTTAAGGAGCTGAATCATGGCAACGAGCAAAGGCGGACGCGAAAAGATCAAGCTGGAATCCACCGCGGGTACCGGCCACTTCTACACGACGAGCAAGAACAAGAAGACGATGCCTGAAAAGATGTCGATCATGAAGTTCGACCCCAAGGCGCGCAAGCACGTCGAATACAAGGAAATCAAGCTGAAGTAATTCGGCCTGCTCTCCCCCCAAAAACCCGCTGCTCACCCAGCGGGTTTTTTATTGCCTGTCGTTTTTGTGAAAGCAGAAAAAGGCAGGCACAAAAAAGCCGACCCGCAGGTCGGCTTCTTCACTAAGCGAGGGCAACAGGCGCGGGAGGCGCCGGCCCTTTGCTCTTCGTCAGGCGCGCGCAGCGCGCAGGCGGGTCGAGAACTCGCGCAGGCCGGCAATGCCGCTGGCTTCCGCACGGTGGCACCAGGCCGCCAGGTCGGCTGCGAGCTGCTCGCGCGATTGCGAGGTGTTCAGCCAGAGCTGGCGCAGCTCTTCGCGCATCGTGACCATCTTGTCGAGCACCGGGTGCGCAGCACGGGCCTGCACCAGATGGGTGCGCGCCGAGGCGGGCACCTTGTCGTCGTCGCGATGCAGCCAGCGCTTGGCCGCCTTGAGCACCGACAGGTCGGCACCCTTGGCCTTCAGTACGTCGATTTCCTCGCTGGTCGCACGGCGCATTTCGCGGGCGTAGCCGGCCATCACTTCGTAGCGGTTGGCGATGACGGCCTCGAGCGTCTTCTCGTTGGCCACGGGCTGGATGTCGCCCATCTGCATCTTCGGCGGCACCTTCTTGACCTTGGCCCAGCCGAGCTTCTGGAACACCTGGATGTAGACCCAGCCGATATCGAACTCGTACTTCTTGACCGAGAACTTGGCCGAGGTCGGGTACGTGTGGTGGTTGTTGTGCAGCTCTTCGCCACCGATGATCAGGCCCCAGGGCATGATGTTGCGGCTGGCGTCGGACGCCTCGAAGTTGCGGTAGCCCCAGTAGTGGCCGATGCCATTGATGATGCCGGCGGCGGTGATCGGGATCCAGAGCATCTGGACCGCCCACACGGTCAGGCCGAGCGCGCCGAACAGCGCCAGGTTGATCACCAGCATCAGGCCCACGCCTTGCCAGCTGTAGCGCGTGTACAGGTTGCGTTCGATCCAGTCATCGGGCGTGCCGTGACCGTAGCGCTCCATCGTTTCCTTGTTCTTCGATTCCTTGCGGTACAGCTCGGCGCCACGCCAGAAGACTTCGTCGATGCCCTTGACCTGCGGGCTGTGCGGGTCGTCGGCGGTTTCGCACTTCGCGTGGTGCTTGCGGTGGATGGCGACCCATTCCTTCGTCACCATGCCGGTGCCGAGCCAGAGCCAGAAACGGAAGAAGTGCGAGGGGATCGGACCGAGGTCCATCGCCTTGTGCGTCTGCGTGCGGTGCAGAAAGATCGTGACCGCTGCGATGGTGATGTGCGTGGTGACGAGCGTGTACAGCACGACTTGCCACCAGGCAATGTCCCACAGGCCGTGTCCGAGCCATTGGATGACCGCGTTCAGAACGGCGGAGTCAGGAAGCATCATTGAGTCAGGTACTCCATGGCCACACGAAGGTGCAGCCTTCAGGTAACCCGCGATTTTAGGATGTCAGGGCCAAAACGAGGCCTTTTGTCCTTCTGTCACACCGCAGATTTACCCTAGTTTGGAGCCCCGCGCCTATTTCCGGTTCCACACGGCGGCAAAAAAGCCGTCGGTGGCGTGGCGATGCGGCCACAGCCGCAGGTAGCGGCGGCCGTCTTCCCCGCCCGCGCAGAGGGTTTCGGCGCCCTCCACCTTGAGCGCCTGGAGCAGTTCCGCGGCATCCATGGGCACGAAATCGGGGTTCGCGGCGGCAAAAGCCTCGGCGATGGCCTCGTTTTCCTCCGGCAGCACGCTGCAGGTGGCGTACACCAGCCGGCCACCCGACTTCACCAGTCGCGCCGCGCTTTGCAGGATGGCGGTCTGCTTGGCCGTCAGTTCGGCCACCGACTTGGCCGATTGCCGCCATTTGAGGTCCGGGTTGCGGCGCAGCGTGCCGAGCCCCGAACAGGGCGCGTCGACCAGCACGCGGTCGATCTTGCCGGCCAGGCGCTTGATCCGGTCGTCGCGCTCGTGGGCGATCGCGGCCGGGTGCACGTTCGACAGCTTGCTGCGCGCCAGCCGCGGCTTGAGCGCATCGAGGCGGTGGGCCGATGTGTCGAAGGCGTAGAGCCGGCCGGTGTTGCGCATGGTCGCGCCGATGGCCAGGGTCTTGCCGCCCGCGCCGGCGCAGAAATCGACCACCATTTCGCCGCGCTTGGCGTCCAGCAGCAGCGCGAGCAGCTGGGAGCCCTCGTCCTGCACCTCGATGGCGCCGCGCACGAACGCGTCGAGCTTGGTCAGCGCCGGCTTGCCGTCGATGCGCAGTCCCCAGGGCGAGAACGGCGTCACTTCCGACTTGATAGCAGCCTTCGCAAGCTCCGCCTTCACTTCGGCCCGCTTGTCGGTGAACGCATTGACGCGCAGGTCGAGCGGCGCCGGCTGCTGCAGGCTCTCGACCATCGGCCAGAAGCCGTCGCCCAGCTGCGCCTTCAGCGGCGCGACCAGCCATTCGGGCAGGTTGTGGCGATGGCGTTCGAGCAGGTCGTCGGGCTGGACGGCATCGCAGTTGTCGAGCCAGCGCTTCTCGGTGTCGTTGAGCGCGCTCTTCAAAAAGTCGCGCGGGCCGTGAAAGCCCAGGATCGCCATGCGGCGCTCCTTCGAACCGCTGCCCGAGGGCGACAGGTGATCGAACAGCAGCTTCTTGCGAAGCACGGTGTAGACGGTCTCGGCGAGCGTCGCGCGCTCGCGCGGGCCAAACTCGCGGTGGTCGCGGAAAAAGCGCGAAACGACCTGGTCGGCCGGGTGATCGAATTTCAGGACCAGGCCGACCAGATCGGCGGTGGCCTCCAACAGGGCTTTGGGATGCATAGCCCCGATTGTCTCAGCCGGCCGGCCTCGCGGCCGAAACGCCTCAGGCGCCGCGCACCCAGACGGTTCCGAAGGCCTGCCGCTCGATGTCTTCCAGCGTGGGCGAATGCCCCGCCCAGAGCACCAGCGCCGCCCCCGGCAGGGTCAGGGTCTGCTCGAGTTCGCGGCACAGGTGCCAGCGGTCCTCGTCGCCGAGCCCCGGCACCTCGACGAACACGATGTAGGCCCGCCGCCAGGCGAACTCGCGCAGGTTCTTGCGCACCACCCACAGCCGCGACACCGGCAGACAGCGCGCGATGTCGGCGCGCAGCTCGCCCAACTCGTGGTCGTTCAGGTCGTGGCGCGAGATCTGGCTGAAGAACGGCGTGTCGGTGATCTCCTCCCAGGCGCGCGCCTCGGCCTCCTCCGCCTCCTTGAGCCGCGCGCGCCACAGCTTGAGCCCCTGCTCGTCGTGCGGCCCCGCCTCAGCGTCCTCCAGCGAGGCGACGGCGTTCTTGGCCGCCCACCAGCGGCTGGCCACGCCCGACTGGTGCAGCCGCTCGAGCACGGCCAGGCGTTCGGCGCGCTCGCGCGCGGGCAGCATCTGGGCCAGCCCGCGCAGGGCGCCCGGATGGTCCGGCGCGATCCGCAGCGCGCTTTCGTAGCGTGCACGCACCGGCGCCGCCGGGTCGAGCCGGCGCTCGGCGTCGGCCCATTCGACCATCTCGTCGGGCGTGTTGCGCTCGCCGCGGGCCGCCAGCACCGCGATGCGCTCACGGATGCGCGAGCGGTGCGCGTGGTGCTGCTTCCAGTCGGCCGCGTGGGCGCGGCGCCAGGCATTGTCGAAATGCGCGATCCACTTGTGCTTGTCAGCCAGCATGTCCAGCGCGGGCCGCTGCGACCAGGCCGGCAGCGCCGCCTTCTGGTTCAAGGCTTCCAGCCGGTCGCGCAGCACGGGATGGGTGTCGTCCAGGTCGCTCACGCGCCGCATCGCCTCGCGCAGCGCCTGGCGCGCGAATTCCTCGCTCGGCGGCGTGCGGGCGCGCTGCCGCAAAGCGGCAAAGGGGCCGGGCGGCAGCGGCTCGCGCTCGGCGCGCGCCCAATGCCAGGGCCAGAACTCGCTGGCATACCAGTTGCCCTTGATGGCCACTTCGGTGAGCGCGGCCGCGGCCACCGCGGTGCCGAGCAGCCGGCCCGAGATGCGGTCGGCCTCGTACTCGTCCTGGCGGGCCAGCGCGAAGGTCTTGGCGGCGAAGCGCGGAAAGTACCAGCGGAAGAAGGCCTGCGACACCAGCGCCATCACGCCCTCGTCGCGCTGCAGGCTGGCATCGAGCCGCAGCCACGACAGCCGCGTGCGGTAGATCCAGGCGCTGAGGCGGCCGTGGTTGCCGCGCAGGTGTCCGTATTCGTGGGCCAGCACCGACAGCAGGCGCTGCCGGTCCAGCATCATCAGCAGCGGCAGGCCGATGCTCAGCGAGTTGAGCGCGCCGCCGAACAGGCCGAAGCGCGGCACCTGGCTGATGCTGGCGTTGAAGTTGTCGTCCAGGTAGACGCGGTGCACCGGCGGACCCTTGATGCGCTCGCGGATGCGGTCCAGCGCCTCGAACAATCCCGGCGCGTCGGCGCGCGTGAGCGGCTCGCCGTCGGGCTCGTCGAAGTGCACCCAGAGCGCACGCAAAGTCGCCCAGAACAGGCCCAGTGCGAACACGAGCAGCCAGCCGCGGGTGAAGTTGAAACGCCCGTCGGCCACCGAGACGACCACCCAGGCCACAATGCCCACCGCCAGCCCGAGGCAGGCCAGCACCCAGAGGTAGCCGAGCGCGGCGAACGCCGCGACGCCACGCCGGTAGCGCGCGCTGTCGTCCGCACTCGCGTGCTCGCTCAGGCGAACCAGGTGAACAAAATCCGCACGGTCCATCCGACTCCCGTCAAAGACTCATCCGACAGTTGTTACCGAAGAAAGAAGCCCCCGTTGAACGACGAAGACCTCCCTCCCCTGATCGAAACGCCCCTCGGTCGCTACCGCCACTACAAGGGCGGCGAGTACGACGTGATCGGCACCGTCCGCCACAGCGAGACGCTGGAGCCGATGACGCTGTACCGCGCCCTCTACGGTGCCCGCGGCCTGTGGGTCCGGCCGGCCGCGATGTTCGAGGAAACCATCGAGATCGACGGCCGCCCGCAGCGCCGTTTCACCCCGATCGACGCTCAGCCGCAGTGAACGTCCTTGACGCGGCCACGCGCGTCGACGCTGATGTTGAGCCGTCCGGGGTTGAGTTCCATCGTGACCGCCTGGTTGGGCTTGAGCACCCGTGCCGTGCCGGCGCCGGCACGTGCGCGCGCGGCGGCTTCGAGCTGAGGCGTCACCTGCTGGCCCACGGCAAAGCGGGCGCCCTCGGCGTTGCACTGGAAGACGGGCTCGGCCGGCGCGGCGGGTGCGGGCGCAGCGGCGCCCGGTGCCGGCGCGGGGGCCGGCGCGGCGCAGGCGGCCAGCAGGGCCGCGGTGGCCAACGTCAACAGTAGCGATTGGGTTTTCAAAGTTCTGTGCTCCCGAAAACCCAACAATATAAACAACTTTAAGCTTTGTGACTCAATGTATCCAACAGCCATCCAGCGATGGCGCGCGGATACAGCAGGTGCTCCTGGGACAGCACCCGGCCGGCCAGCGTGGCGGCCGTGTCGTCCGGCAGCACCGGCACCACGGCCTGCGCCAGGATCGGCCCGTGGTCGAGCTCGGCCGTGACCTGGTGCACCGTCACCCCGGCCACTTTGCAGCCCGCGTCGATGGCGCGCTGGTGCGTGTGCAGCCCCGGAAAGGCCGGCAGCAGCGAGGGGTGGATGTTCACCAGCCGCCCCGCGTAGCGGGCCACGAAGCCCGGCGTCAGGATGCGCATGAAGCCCGCCAGCACCACCAGCGCCGGCGCGTGGGCGTCGACCGCCTCGGCCAGCGCCGCGTCGAAGCCCTCCCGGCTGTCGAAGGCCTGGTGCGGCACCACGGCGGTCGCGATGCCGTGCGATGCGGCCAGCGCCAGCCCGCCGGCCTCCGCCTTGTTGCTGATGACGGCGGCGATGCGCGCGCCGAAGCGCTCGGCCCAGCGGTCGCGCTCGGCGGCGCGCACGATGGCCGCCATGTTCGAGCCGCCGCCGGAGATCAGGATCACGATGTTCTTCATGGGAGGCCGGGATTATCCGTGCCCCGCCGACGCCTCCCGTCAACCCGCACGCTGGCGTGCTTGTCGCGACGCGGACACCGGATCGCAGCACGACCGTGCTAAAACTCGCAGTTCCGGAGACACCCCGCGTCTGCGGTGGACCGATCAACACAGCGAGGCACGCATGGATTTGAGCTTCACACCCGAAGAACAGAAGTTCCGCGAAGAAGTTCGCGCATGGGTCAAGGACAACCTCCCCCAGGAGATTTCGCACAAGGTGCACAACGCGCTCGAACTGACGCGCGACGATCTGCAAGGCTGGGCCAAGATCCTCGGCAAGAAGGGCTGGCTGGGCTACGGCTGGCCCAAGGAATTCGGCGGCCCCGGCTGGACCGCCGTGCAGCGCCACCTGTTCGAGGAAGAAACCGCCCTGGCCGGCGCGCCGCGCATCATCCCGTTCGGCCCCGTCATGGTGGCCCCGGTGATCATGGCCTTCGGCAACGCCGAGCAGCAAAAGCGCTTCCTGCCCGGCATCGCCAGCGGCGAAGTCTGGTGGAGCCAGGGCTACAGCGAACCCGGCTCGGGTTCCGACCTGGCCTCGGTCAAGACCAAGGCCGAGCGCAAGGGTGACAAGTACATCGTCAACGGCCAGAAGACCTGGACCACGCTCGGCCAGCACGGCGACTGGATGTTCAACCTCGTGCGCACCAGCAACGAAGGCAAGCCCCAGACCGGCATCAGCTTCCTGCTGCTGGACATGAAGTCGCCCGGCGTCACCGTGCGCCCGATCAAGCTGATCGACGGCGGCGTCGAGGTGAACGAGGTGTTCTTCGACAACGTCGAAGTGCCCGCCGAGAACCTCATCGGCGAAGAGAACAAGGGCTGGACCTACGCCAAGCACCTGCTCTCGCACGAGCGCACCAACATCGCCGATGTGAACCGCGCCAAGCGCGAACTCGAGCGCCTCAAGCGCATTGCGAAAAGCGAAGGCGTGTACGACGACCTGCGCTTCCGCGACGAGATCGCCAAGCTCGAAGTCGACATCGTCGCCCTCGAGATGATGGTGTTGCGCGTGCTCTCGGCCGCCACCTCGGGCAAGAACTCGCTGGACGTGGCCGGCCTGCTCAAGATCCGCGGCAGCGAGATCCAGCAGCGCTACGCCGAACTGATGATGCTGGCCGGCGGCCCCTATTCGCTGCCGCTGATCCGCGAAGCCATGGAAGCCGGCTGGCAAGGCAACTTCCCCGGCGGCAACCCGGCGCTGGCACCGCTGGCATCGACCTTCTTCAACATGCGCAAGACCACGATCTACGGCGGCTCGAACGAAGTCCAGCGCAACATCGTGGCGCAAACCGTCCTGGGCTGAGGAGACACCAACATGGATTTCAATTTTTCGGAAGACCAGGACCAGCTGCGCGACGCCGTTCGCAAGTGGGTCGACAAGGGCTATGACTTCGAGCGCCGCCGCGGCATCGAGGCCAAGGGCGGCTTCTCGCGCGAGGCCTGGGACGAACTGGCCGAGCTCGGCCTGGGCGGCCTGTACATCAGCGAAGACGACGGCGGCCTGGGCATGGGCCCGGTGGCCGGCATGGTCGTGATGGAAGAACTGGGCCGCGGCATCGTGCTGGAGCCCTTCGCCCAGACGCTGATCGCCGGCGCCGTGCTCGGCGGCTACGCCGACGCGGCCACCAAGGAAAACTGGCTGCCGCGCATCGCCGGCGGCCAGGCCCTCGTGGTGCTGGCCTACCAGGAGCGCAAGGCGCGCTACCGCCTCGATGTGTGCGAGGCCACGGCCGTCAAGTCGGGCAACGGCTACTCGCTGACCGGCGCCAAGAGCGTGGTGCCCGTGGGCGACGAGGCCGATGCCTTCATCGTGCCCGCCAAGGTCGACGGCAAGATCGCCCTCTTCCTGGTCGAGCGCAGCGCCAGCGGCGTCGAAGCCCGCGGCTACGGCACGCAGGACGGCGGCCGCGCGGCCGAAGTCGTGTTCGACAAGGCCGACGCCACGCTGGTCACGGCCGACGGCCTGGCCGCGCTCGAATACGCGGTCGATGTCGGCATTGCCGCCACCTGCGCCGAAGCGGTCGGCGTGCTCGACAAGACGCTCGACGTCACCATCGACTACATGAACCAGCGCAAGCAGTTCGGCGTGGTCATCTCCAGCTTCCAGGCGCTGCGCCACCGCGTCGCCGACATGAAGATGCAGCTGGAGCTGGCACGCTCGATGAGCTACTACGCGACGCTCAAGCTCAACGCCCCGGCCGACGAACGCCGCCAGGCGCTGGCCCGCGCCAAGTACCAGCTGGGCACGTCGATGCGCTACGTTGCCGCGAACTCGGTGCAGCTGCACGGCGGCATCGGCGTGACCGACGAATACATCGGCAGCCACTACTTCCGCAAGCTCACGCAGCTCGAGCTCACCTTCGGCGACACGCTGCACCACCTGGGTGAGGTTTCTGCCCGCATGCAGGACACGGCCGGCGTCTTCGCCTGACGGCTGTTTGTCGATAGCATCCAACGCCCGCTCGCCTTGCGCCGGCGGGCGTTTTCACTTGCGGGGCCGCAGCCCCTTGCCAGGAGAGAGACAGACATGCCTTCCCGCCGCACCCTGCTTGCCTTGGCCCTTGCCGGAACCGCCACCGTCACCTGGCTGACCGGCTGCGCCACCTCCGCGCCCTCTTCCACCGAGCGCCCGCCCATCGTCTTCATGCACGGCAACGGCGACTCGGCGGCGCTGTGGCAGACCACGATCTGGCGCTTCGAATCGAACGGCTGGCCGCGCGAGCGGCTGTTTGCGCTCGACCAGCCGAATCCCCTGGCCCGCGACGACGACGCCGTGGCCCAGCCGGGGCGCAGTTCCACCGCCGAGTCGGCCGCGTTCCTGCGCGCCGAGGTCGAGAAGGTGCTGAAGGCCACGGGCGCGCCCAAGGTCGTGCTCATCGGCAACTCGCGCGGCGGCAACACCATCCGCAACTACGTGCAGAACGGCGGCGGCGCGGCCGTGGTGAGCCATGTGGTGCTCGGCGGCAACCCCGCGCACGGCATCTGGAAGGTGAAGGGCCTGCGCGAGAACAACGAGTTCTCGGGGCTCTCGGCCTTCATGCAGCAGCTCAATGCGCCCAAGGGACCGAACGGCGACGAGGTCACGCCCGGCGTGCAGTGGCTCACGCTGCGCTCGGACACCAACGACAAGTACGCCCAGCCCGACGGCCTGTGGATCGGCGCGCCGGGCCAGCCGACGAACATCGGCTTCGACGGGCCGGCCCTCAAGGGCGCCACCAACCTCGTGCTGCCGCGCGTGGACCACCGCGAGACCTCGTTCTCGCCCTCTGCCTTCGCGGCGACCTGGCGCTTCCTGACCGGCCAGGCGCCGGCCAGCACGGCGGTGGCGCCGGAATCGAAGGTCGTGCTCGACGGCCGCGCGACCGGCGCGGACAACCTCGCGCTGGCCGGCGCGCGCGTCACGGTCTTTGCGGTCGACCCGGCCTCGGGCGCGCGGCGCGGCGAGGCGGCGCACCAGCAGACGGTCGGCGCCGACGGCCGCTGGGGCCCGTTCAGCGCGCAGCCCACGGCGCGCTACGAGTTCGTGCTCGACGTGCCCGGCCAGGGCACCACGCATATCTACCGCAGCCCGTTCGTGCGCAGCAGCGGCTTCGTCAACCTGCGGACCGAGCGCCTGGCGCCGGCCGAGAGCGGCGCGGGTGCGGTGGTCGTCTTCACGCGCCCGCGCGGCTACTTCGATGCGCAGCGCGACACGATGAACTTCGACGGCCAGAGCCCGCCGCCCGGCGTGCCGGCCCAGGGCGCGGGGCAGTCGAGCTCGCGGCTGCGCATCGCGGCCGGCGCGCCGCAGCGCACGGTCAGCGCCGAGTTCAACGGCGAGCGCCTCAGCGGCCAGAGCTGGCCCGCCGCGCAAGGGCACGCGACGGTGCTCGAGCTGACGTACTGAACGGCCATGAACGGCACGGCCCCCTTTGTCCTGACGGCCCGCGACGCGCGCAGCGTGGTCACGCTCACGCTGAACCGCCCCGCCGCCTTCAATGCGCTGTCCGAGGGCATGCTCGGCGCGCTCGAGCAGGCGCTCGGCACCATCGCCGCCGATGACACGGTGCGCGCCGTCGTCATCGCCGCGGCGGGCAAGGCCTTCTGCGCGGGCCACGACCTGAAGGAGATGCGCGCCGAACCCTCGCTCGGCTACTACCAGCAGCTGTTCGACCGGTGCGGCGCGATGATGCTGTCGATCCAGCGGCTGCCCGTGCCGGTGATCGCGCGCGTGCACGGCATCGCGACCGCGGCGGGCTGCCAGCTGGTGGCGGTCTGCGACCTCGCGGTGGCTGCCAGCGACGCGCGCTTTGCCGTCAGCGGCGTCAACGTGGGCCTCTTCTGCGCCACGCCCGGCGTCACGCTCTCGCGCAACCTGGGACGCAAGGAAGCCTTCGAGATGCTGGTGACGGGCGAATTCATCGGCGCCGAGGAAGCGCGCGAGAAAGGGCTGGTCAACCGGGTCGCGCCGCCCGAAGGGCTGGATGCCGCGGTCGAGAAGCTGGTGGCCAGCATCGTCGCCAAGCCCCGCACGGCGCTCGCGCTGGGCAAGGCGCTGTTCTATCGCCAGCTCGAGACCGGCATCGAGGCCGCGCTGGCCGACGCCAGCCGGACCATGGCCTGCAACATGATGGACGAGAGCGCGCTGGAAGGCGTGCAGGCCTTCATCGAGAAGCGGCCGCCGGCCTGGAAGGGCTGAAAGAAAAAAGGAGGCCGAGGCCTCCTTTTTCTTGCGCGTCGGGTGTCAGATGTCGTGCAACCGGGACGACTGCGGCAGGTGCGCCATCAGGAACTCCATCTGGTCCGCCAGGATGCGGCGGTTGCGCAGGATGAAGTCTTCCCACAGGCTGGGCACATAGGGCGCGTACAGCAGCGGCATGTTCGCCTGCTCGGGCGTGCGGCTGCTCTTGCGGTGGTTGCAGGGCTTGCAGGCCGTGACCACGTTCATCCAGGTGTCGATGCCGCGCTGCGCGAACGGAATGATGTGCTCGCGCGTGAGTTCGTCTTCGTGGAAATGGCCGCCGCAGTAAGCGCAAATGTTGCGATCGCGCGAGAACAGCTTGCTGTTGGTCAGGCCCGGGCGCTGCGCGAAGGGGTTGATGCGCGGCACGCCCTTGGTGCCGATGATGCTGTTGATCGCGATCTGCGACTGCTCGCCCGTGATCGCGTTGTGGCCGCCACGGAACACGGCCACCTGCGCGCCCACTTCCCAGCGGACTTCGTCCGCCGCGTAGTGGATCACCGCCTGTTCCAGCGATATCCATGACTGGGGCAGCCCTTGGGCCGACAGCTTCAAGACCTTCACACACGCCTCCTCGAAACGAGAAAAACACGCAGAGACCAGAGACTCGGAATGCGTTGGCGACTCACGCCAACCCACCCACTGCGTCACAATATACCGGCTTTGTGACAAATCGGCCTGATTTGCCCATACGACGGGCATCAGGCGCTATCAAAAAGATACTCTCCCATGCAGGTTTTCCGCGGCTTCCGACACCCGGGCGTAGCTCCGGCCTGCGCCCTCACGATCGGCAATTTCGACGGCGTCCACCGCGGCCACCAGGCCATGCTGGCGCTGTTGCAGACCGAGGCCCGCCATCGCGGGCTGCCCAGCTGCGTGCTGACCTTCGAGCCGCACCCGCGCGACTACTTCGCGGCCGTCACCAAGAAACCCGACCTGGCCCCGGCCCGCATCGGCACGCTGCGCGACAAGCTGACCGAGCTGGCGGCCTGCGGCGTCGACCAGACCATCGTGCTGCCCTTCGATGGCCGGCTGGCGTCCCAGTCGCCCGAGGCGTTCATCCAGAACGTGCTGATCGACGGCCTGGGTGCGCGCTACGTGCTGGTGGGCGACGACTTCCGCTTCGGCGCCAAGCGCGCCGGCGACTACGCCATGCTCGATGCTGCCGGTGAAGCCCACGGTTTCGACGTCGCGCGCATGAACAGCTACGAGGTACACGGCCTGCGCGTGTCCAGCTCGGCCGTGCGCGAGGCGCTGGCCGAAGGCCGCATGGCCGACGCCCACACCCTGCTGGGGCGCCCGTACACGATCTCGGGCCACGTGGTCCACGGCCGCAAGCTGGGCCGGGCGCTGGGCGCCTCGTCGCCGGGCAAGGACGACGGTTTTCGCACCCTCAACCTGCGCTTCAAGCACTGGAAACCAGCCGCCAGCGGCATCTTCGCGGTGTTGGTGCACGGCCTGGCCGACCAGCCGCTGCCGGGTGTCGCGAACCTCGGCGTGCGGCCCTCGCTGGACGCCAACGACGTCAACGCGGGGCGCGTGCTGCTCGAGACGCATTGCCTGGAGTGGCCCTCGCATCTGGGGGCCGAAGGGGCCTACGGTAAAATCGTGCGCGTGGAACTCCTGCACAAACTGCACGACGAATTGCGCTACACCAGCCTCGAAGCCCTCACTGCGGGCATCGCGAAGGATGGCCGCGACGCACGCGCGTTCTTCGCATCGACCCACGCCGAGACCCACCGCCAGACCACGCGCGACCGAATTTAGCCCTGCACGCCCCGTGCTGCCGCCCTTCGACAAGCTCAGGGCGAACGGCTATATCTTCCGCACCGACCGCTCAATGCAGTTCGGGCTGAGCCTGTCGAAGCCCCTCTGTTTCGCCGCACCCAACATGTCTGACGCTGCTTCCCCCAAAGATTACCGTTCCACGCTGAACCTGCCCGACACCCCCTTCCCGATGCGCGGCGACCTGCCCAAGCGCGAACCGGGCTGGGTCAAGGAATGGAACGACGAAGGCCGCTACCACCGCCTGCGCGACGCCCGCCACGGCGCGCCCAAGTTCATCCTGCACGACGGCCCCCCGTACGCCAACGGCCAGATCCACATGGGTCACGCGGTGAACAAGATCCTCAAGGACATGATCACCAAGGCGCGCCAGCTCGAAGGCTTCGACGCGCTGTACGTGCCCGGCTGGGACTGCCACGGCCTGCCGATCGAGAACGCCATCGAAAAGCAGTTCGGCCGCAACCTGAGCCGCGACGAGATGCAGGCCAAGAGCCGCGCCTACGCCACCGAGCAGATCGCCCAGCAGATGGTCGACTTCCAGCGCCTGGGCGTGCTGGGCGAATGGGACCATCCCTACAAGACGATGGACTTCGCCAACGAAGCCGGCGAGCTGCGCGCGTTCAAGCGCGTGATCGAGCGCGGCTTCGTGTACCGGGGCCTCAAGCCCGTGTACTGGTGCTTCGACTGCGGCTCGTCGCTGGCCGAGTTCGAGATCGAGTACGCCGACAAGAAAAGCCAGACCATCGACGTGGCCTTCAAGGCGCACGAGCGCGAGAAGGTGCTCAAGGCCTTCGGCACCGACCACACGATCCTGGGCGACATCTTCGCGGTGATCTGGACCACCACCGCGTGGACGATCCCCGCCAACCAGGCGATCAACCTCAACCCCGAGCTCGAGTACTCGCTGGTCGACACCGAGCGGGGCCTGCTGATCCTGGCCAACTCGCTGGTCGAGATGTGCATGACGCGCTACGCGCTCGACGGCAAGGTGCTGGCCACGGTCAAGGGCGAAGCGCTCGGCGGGCTCGAGTTCGAGCACCCGCTGTACGACGTGGATGCGGGCTACCAGCGCCTGTCGCCCATCTACCTGGCCGACTACGCCACCGCCACCGACGGCACCGGCCTCGTGCACTCCTCGCCGGCCTACGGCGTGGACGACTTCAACTCCTGCATCGCCCACGGCGTGGCGTACGACGACATCCTGAACCCGGTGCAGGGCAACGGCAGCTACGCGCCCGACTTCCCGCTGTTCGGCGGCCAGAACATCTGGAAGGCCGTGCCGGTGATCATCGCCGCGCTGCGCGACGCCAACCGCCTGCTGACCACCGAGACCATCACCCACAGCTACCCGCACTGCTGGCGCCACAAGACGCCGGTGATCTACCGCGCGGCCGCCCAGTGGTTCGTTCGCATGGACGAAGGCGAAGGCGTGTTCACCAAGGACAAGGCGCCCAAGACGCTGCGCCAGACCGCGCTCGACGCCATCGAGCAGACCAGCTTCTACCCCGAGAACGGCAAGGCCCGCCTGCACGACATGATCGCCGGCCGGCCCGACTGGTGCATCAGCCGCCAGCGCAGCTGGGGCGTGCCGATCCCGTTCTTCCTGCACAAGGATTCGGGCGAGCTGCACCCGCGCACGATGGAAATCCTCGACCAGGCCGCCGACATCGTCGAGAAGGGCGGCATCGAGGCCTGGAGCCGCGTCACCGTTGAAGACATCCTGGGCGCCGAAGACGCACCGAGCTACACCAAGAGCACCGACATCCTCGAGGTGTGGTTCGACTCGGGCTCGACCTTCTCGCACGTGCTGCGCGGCACGCACCCCAACGTGCACCACGAGACTGGCCCCGAAGCCGACCTGTACCTCGAAGGCCACGACCAGCACCGCGGGTGGTTCCACTCGTCGCTGCTGATCGCCTGCATGCTGGAAGACCGCGCACCGTACAAGGGCCTGCTCACGCACGGCTTCACGGTGGATGCCAAGGGCATCAAGATGAGCAAGTCGCTCAAGAACGGCATCGACCCGCAGGAAATCAGCAACAAGCTGGGCTCGGAAATCATCCGCCTGTGGGTGGCCGCGAGCGACTACTCGGGCGACATCGCGGGCGACGACAAGATCCTCGCGCGCGTCGTCGACGCCTACCGCCGCATCCGCAACACGCTGCGCTTCCTGCTCGCGAACACCAGCGATTTCGACATCGCGAAAGACGCGGTGCCGCTCGACCAGCTGTTCGAGATCGACCGCTACGCGATGTCGCGCGCGGCGCAGTTCCAGGCCGAGATCCTTGCGCACTACCAGGTGTACGAGTTCCACCCGGTGGTGGCCAAGCTGCAGATCTACTGCTCGGAAGACCTGGGCGGCTTCTACCTCGACATCCTGAAGGACCGCCTCTACACGACGGCGCCGGGCTCGCTCGCGCGCCGCAGCGCGCAAACGGCCCTGTGGCACATCTCGCAAGCCATGCTGCGCTGGATGGCGCCGTTCCTGAGCTTCACGGCCGAAGAGGCCTGGAAGATCGTGGGCACCGGCAAGGCCGGCGAGTCGATCTTCACGCAGACCTACAGCCAGTTCGCCGCACCCGACGAAGCACTGCTCGCCAAGTGGGGGCGCATCCGCGAGATCCGCGACGGCGTCAACAAGGACATCGAGGCGGTGCGCGCCGAAGGCAAGGTCGGCTCGTCGCTGCAGGCCAACCTGCAGCTGAACGCACCGGCAGACGACCTCGCGTTGCTGGGTTCGCTGGGCGACGACCTGAAGTTCGTGTTCATCGCCTCGGCCGTGGCGCTGGCGGCGGGCGACACGCTGTCGACCGTGGTCACGCCCAGCACCGCACAGAAGTGCGAACGCTGCTGGCACTACCGCGAGGACGTGGGCCACGACCCGGCGCACCCGACCATCTGCGGCCGCTGCACGAGCAACCTGTTCGGCGCGGGCGAATCGCGCAGCGTGGCCTGATGGCGACCGCACGTTCCGCCTCCTCGGCCTCGCGTTCGCGCGGGGCCAGCATCTGGCCGTGGCTCGGGCTGGCGACGATCATCGTGATCATCGACCAGTTCACCAAGACGCTGATCCTGGGCTACTACAAGCTCGGCGACGCGACCTACGTGACGAGCTTCTTCAACGTCGTGCGGGCGCACAACACGGGCGCCGCCTTCTCGTTCCTGGCCGACCATTCGGGCTGGCAGCGCTGGTTCTTCACGGCCATCGGCGTGGCGGCGGCGATCTTCATCGTCTGGATGCTGCGGTCGCACGCGGGCCAGAAGCTCTTCTCGTTCGCGATGGCCTGCATCCTGGGCGGCGCGATCGGCAACGTGGTCGACCGCATGATGCACGGCTACGTCGTCGACTTCCTGAGCTTCCACTGGGGCAACTGGTACTTCCCGGCGTTCAACGCGGCGGACAGCGCCATCACGCTCGGGGCGATCTGCCTGATCGTCGACGAGATCCGGCGGGTGCGCCGGGGCAAGTAAGCCAGTTCTCAAAACCAAAGGGGCCCACGGGCCCCTTTTTCTTTGGGCCGCACGCTGCGCCGGCGGCCCCGGGGTTCTCCCCACTTCCCTGCCCTGTCATCGCGAAGTCATACTGCGCCGGTCCAATGTAATCGATTACATGACCCACCCAACGGACCCCGCACGATGAGCATCCAAGCAGTAGCCGCCCAGGCCGGGGTCTCCGTGGCCACGGTCTCGCGCGCCTTCAATTTCCCCGACAAGGTGACGCCGGCCACGCGCGAACTGGTGGAACGCGTGGCGCGCGAACTCAACTACCTGCCCAACGCCAGCGCCCGCACCTTGCGCACCCAGCGCAGCCGCACGCTCGGCGTGGTGCTGCCCACGCTGCTGAACCCGACCTTTGCCGAATGCCTGCAGGGCATTGCGCGCGCGGCCGTCGCGGGCGGCTACGCGATCCTGCCGGTCACCACGGGCTACCGGCTCGACGAGGAAGAGCGCGCCGTCCAGCTGCTGCTGGCGGGCAACGTCGACGGGCTGATCCTCGTGGTGTCGAACCCGTCCACGTCGGCCGCGCTGCAGCGCCTGCAGGCCGCCGGCGTGCCCTACGTGCTGGCCTACAACCGGCACGCCGACCATCCCTGCGTGTCGGTCGACAGCGAGGGCGCGGTGGCCGATGCGGTCACGCGCCTCGTGCTGCTGGGCCACCGGCGCATCGCGATGGTCAGCGGCACGCTGGCCGCGTCGGACCGCGCCCAACAGCGCTACCGTGGCTACCAGCGCGGCATGGCCGAGGCCGGCCTTGCCGCGCCGCCGCTGGTCGAAGTGCCCTTCGTGGAAACCGCCGTCGATGCGCTGTGCGCCGAATTGCGCCCGCGCAGCCGCCCCACGGCGCTGATGTGCTCGAACGACCTGCTCGCCATCCGCAGCATCCGCGCCGCGCACCTGAGCGGCCTGACGGTGCCCGACGACCTCAGCGTGGTCGGCTTCGACGGCATCGCGCTGGGCGAAGACCTCACGCCCGCGCTCACCACCATCGCGCAGCCCAACAGCGACATCGGCCGCCACAGCGTCGAGCTGCTGGCGCAGGCGATCGCCGGCGGCCGCGCGCTGCAGGCCGATGCGAGCCTGCTGCTGCCCCATGCCTTCCGAGACGGCGAGTCGTGCGCGAATGCGCGCGAAGACAACGACGCCGCACTGTCCTGACCTCACCACCCCTCCCAGGAGTTTTTCCATGTCCCTGCGCTTTCACCGCCTCGCCCGCCTCGGCGTGCTGGCCGCCGCCCTCGTCGCCGCTGGCGGCGCCATGGCCCAGACCGCCATTTGCTACAACTGCCCGACCGAATGGGCCGACTGGGGCACCCAGCTGAAGGCCATCAAGGCCAAGACGGGCATCACCGTGCCGGCCGACAACAAGAACTCGGGCCAGTCGCTCGCGCAGCTGGTCGCCGAGAAGGCCAGCCCCGTGGCCGACGTCACCTACCTCGGCGTGACCTTCGCGGTGCAGGCCGCGAAAGACGGCGTGGTCGAGCCCTACAAGCCGGCCGCCTGGAAAGACATTCCCGACGGCCTGAAGGACCCGGCCGGCAACTGGTTCACCATCCACTCGGGCACGCTCGGCTTCATGGTCAACGTCGATGCGCTCAAGGGCAAGCCGGTGCCCAAGTCGTGGGCCGACCTGCTCAAGCCCGAGTACAAGGGCCTCATCGGTTATCTCGACCCCGCCTCGGCCTTCGTGGGCTACGTGGGCGCCGTGGCCGTGAACCAGGCACGCGGCGGCACGCTCGACAACTTCAAGCCGGCCATCGACTACTTCAAGGCGCTGCAGAAGAACGAGCCCATCGTGCCCAAGCAGACCTCGTACGCGCGCGTGCTGTCGGGCGAGATCGCGATCCTGCTCGACTACGACTTCAACGCCTACCGCGCCAAGTACAAGGACAAGGCCAACGTCGCCTTCGTCATCCCGAGCGAAGGCACGCTGGCCGTGCCCTACGTGATGAGCCTGGTCGCCAAGGCGCCGCACGCGGCCGACGCGAAGAAGGTGCTCGACTTCACGCTGTCCGACGAAGGCCAGGCGATCTGGGCCAAGGCCTACCTGCGCCCGGTGCGCGCCAGCGCCATGCCCAAGGACATCGAAGCGCAGTTCCTGCCCGCCAGCGACTACGCCCGTGCCAAGACCGTCGACTACGCCCGCATGGCCGACGCGCAGCGTGGCTTCTCCGACCAGTACCTAAAGGAAGTGCGCTGACCCGGCGCCGCGCGCGATGACACGCAGCACCACCACCTCCTCCAACGCCTGGAACCCGCGCTGGCGACTGCTGGCCTGCGTCGCGCCGGCGGCCGTCTTCTTCGCGGCCTTCTGGCTGCTGCCGGTGGTGCGCCTGCTGGCGCTGCCGGCCGACAAGGGCGCCGCCACCTACTTCGCGGTGCTGACCGACGCGCGCTACCTGCACAGCATGGCCAACACCGTCGCGCTGTCGGTGGCGGTGACGCTGGCCACGCTGGTGCTGGGCGCGGCGGTGGGCATCTACCTCGCGCGCCATGCCTTCCCCGGCAAGCGCATGCTGCTGTCGCTGCTCACGCTGCCGCTGTCGTTTCCGGGCGTGATCATCGGTTTCTTCGTGATCCTGCTCGGCGGGCGCCAGGGCGTGGTGGCCGACCTGAGCGACGCGCTGGTCGGCGAGCGCATCACCTTCGCCTACGGCCTGCTCGGCCTCTTTTTGGCGTACCTGTACTTCTCGCTGCCGCGCGCCATCGCCACCTACGCCGCGGCGGCCGAGTCGATGAACACGCAGCTCGAGGAAGCGGCGCGTTCGCTCGGTGCCTCGAAGCTGCGCGTGGCGCGCGACGTGTGGATGCCCGAGCTCGCGCCCACCACGCTGGCCTGCGGCGCCATCCTGTTCGCCACCTCGATGGGCGCCTTCGGCACGGCCTTCACGCTGGCCAGCAAGTTCGAGGTGATCCCCATCACCATCTACAACGAGTTCACCAACTACGCCAACTTCGCGCTCGCCGCGTCGCTGTCGATCTCGCTGGGCGTCGTGACCTGGCTGGTGCTCTTCGTGGCGCGCCGCTTCGGCGCCAACCCGGTCGCCCGATGATGAAGACGCCTTCGCAACCCCGCGCCCCTTTCCTGCTCGCCATCACGGTGATCGTGAGCCTCTTCATGATCGCGCCGATGCTGCTGTCGGTGATGGCCGGCCTCGTCAACAACTACAGCGCGGGCCTCAAGAGCGGCCTCACGCTGCGCTGGCTCGGCGAGGTGTGGGAGAACTACGGCGGCACCGTCGGCTGGTCGCTCGCGCTGGCCGTGGCCTGCGTCGTGTGCACCGTGCTGATCGGCGTGCCCTGCGCCTACACGCTGGCACGCAGCCGCTCGCGTGCGGCGCGCATCTTCGAAGAGCTGCTGACCCTGCCGGTCGCGGTGCCGGGCCTGGCGACGGCGCTCGCGCTCATCCTCGCCTACGGCCAGCTCACGGCCTTCCGCCAGAGCTTCGCCTTCATCCTCGTGGGCCACATCGTCTTCACGCTGCCTTTCATGGTGCGCACCGTGAGCTCGGCCTTCCAGCGCGACGACCTGCTCGCGCTCGAAGAGGCCGCACGTTCGCTGGGCGCGAACTTCCGCCAGCGCTTCATGGGCATCCTGGTGCCTGCGGTGTTCCCGGCCATCGTGGCCGGCAGCCTGATGGTGTTCACGCTGTCGGTGGGCGAATTCAACCTCACCTGGATGCTGCACACGCCGCTCACGCGCACGCTGCCCGTGGGCCTGGCCGACAGCTACGCCTCGATGCGCATCGAGATCGGATCGGCCTACACGCTGGTCTTTTTCGCAGTGATCCTCCCCGTGCTGTGGGGCCTGCAGTACCTTGCCAACCTGATGCAGAAACGCCATGGAACTTGAACGCATCCCCGTCGACATCTCGAACTGCGCGAAGACCTATGCCGACGGCACGCGCGGCCTGCAGCCCACCAACCTCAAGGTGGAAGCGGGCGAGGTGCTCGCGCTGCTCGGCCCCTCGGGCTGCGGCAAGACCACGCTGCTGCGTCTCATCGCCGGACTCGAAGCACCCGACGACGGCAGCCGCATCGTCTTCGGCGACCAGGACGTCACGCAGCGCCCGGTCGAGCACCGCGGCGTGGGCATGGTGTTCCAGAGCTACGCCCTGTTTCCGCAGATGACGGTGGCGGCCAACATCGGCTACGGCCTGCGCATCCGCGGCGTGTCGCCCGAGGAAGAGAAACGCGCCGTGGGCGAGCTGGTCGATCTCGTGCGCCTGGGCGGCCTGGAGAACAAACGCCCCGCCGAACTCTCGGGCGGCCAGCGCCAGCGCGTGGCCCTGGCGCGCGCCGTGGCCGTGCGCCCGCGCGTGCTGCTGCTCGACGAGCCGCTGGCCGCGCTCGACGCCAAGCTCAAGGAATCGCTGCGCGACGAACTCGCCGAGCTGCTGCGCCGCCTGCACATCACGGCCATCCACGTCACGCACGACCAGCAGGAAGCGCTGGCCATCGCCGACCGGCTCGCGGTGATGCGCGCCGGGCGCATCGTGCAGGTCGGGCGCGGCGAAGACCTGTACCGCGCGCCCGCGCACCCCTTCGTGGCCGAGTTCCTGGGCCGGGTCAACCGGCTGGAGCGCGCGGCCGACGCCATCGCGCAGGGCGTTGTCCGACTCGGAGGGTCGTCGCTGCCCTGCCCCGCGCCCTGGCAGCAGCATGCGACGCTGCTGGTGCGGCCCGAAGACATCGAGGTCGGCGCGCCCCCGCCCGGCGAGGCGCCCGGCTGGGGCCGCGCCACGGTCGAACGCCGCACCTTCCTCGGCGACCGCGTGCAGCTGCACCTGCGCCTGCAGGACCAGCCCGTGCTGGTGGCCGACGTGGGGCGCGACAACCCCTTCGGGCCGGGTGACGCGGTGGGCCTGCGCATCCCGGCCGACCGCCTGATGACCTCGCAGGAAACCCGCGCATGACCACGACAACGAATCCCAACACCTTCCTGGTCCAGCTGACCGACCTGCACATCCGCGAGCCCGGCCGGCTGGCCTACGGCCGCATCGACACCGCGCCCTACCTCGCGCGCGCCGTGCAGTCGGTGCTCGCGCTGCGCCAGCCGCCCGATGCGGTGGTGATCACCGGCGACCTGACCGACTTCGGCCGTGCCGCCGAGTATGAGCACCTGGCCGCCCTGCTCGCGCCGCTGACGATGCCCGTCTACCTGCTGCCCGGCAACCACGACGACCGCGACCAGCTGCGCCGCAGCTTCCCGGGCCACGCCTACCTGGGCACGGGCGCCGACACGCACGGCTTCGTGCAGTACTCGGTGCGCGTCGGCGCGCTGCGGCTGCTCACGCTCGACACCTGCGTGCCCGGCGCCAGCCACGGCACGCTGTGCGAGCGGCGCCTGGCCTGGCTCGAAGCCCAGCTCGACGCCTGCCACCACGAGCCCGTGGTGGTCGCCATGCACCACCCGCCCTTCGAGACGCTGATCGGCCACATGGACGAGATCGGCCTGCTCGAAGGCGCCGACGCGCTCGAGGCCCTGCTGCGCCGCTACACGAACGTCGAGCGCGTGATCTGCGGCCACCTGCACCGCGCCATCGACGTGCGCTTCGGCGGCACCATCGCCTCGACCTCGCCGGCGCAGGTGCACCAGGTCTGCCTCGACCTGGCGCCCGACGCCGCCTCGGCCTGGACGCTGGAGCCGCCTTCGTTCCGGGTGCACGCCTGGTCCGCGGCCGGGCGCCGGCTCGTCACCCACCTGGCGGCCTCCGGCAGCTTCGAAGGGCCTTATCCTTTCCACGACAACGGAGCCCTGATCGACTGAAGCGTCTACTTGTGGAAAATGGGGCTGAAACGAATCAAAACGAAAACAAGAGAAAGGTCAGACCCCGCCCTCCATGAAGCACCTTCTGAATCTGCTTGCGGCCGTCGCCCTGCTGGTGTGGGGCACGCACCTCGTGCGCACCGGCGTGCTGCGCGTCTTCGGCGCCAACCTGCGCAAGATCCTCGTGCAGAGCATGCGCAACCGCTTCACGGCCGCGCTCTCGGGCATCGGCGTCACGGCGCTCGTGCAGTCGAGCACGGCCACCTCGCTCATGACCTCCTCGTTCGTGGGGCAGGGCCTGGTCACGCTGCCGGCGGCGCTGGCGGTGATGCGGGGCGCCGACGTGGGCACGGCGCTGATCTCGGTGCTGTTCTCGGCCGACCTCTCGTGGCTCTCGCCGATGTTCATCTTCGTGGGCGTGGTGCTGTTCATCACGCGCTCGGCCACCGTGGCGGGCCGCGTGGGGCGGGTGCTGATCGGGTTGGGGCTGATGCTGCTGGCGCTGCAGCTGGTGGTGGCGGCCACCGAGCCGCTGTTCTCGTCACCGGCCGTGCGGGCGCTGCTGGCGTCCATCACCAGCGATGTGCTACTGGAGATCACGCTCGGTGCCGCACTCGCCATCGTGGCGTACTCGAGCCTCGCGGTGGTGCTGCTGGTGGCGGCCATGGCGAGTTCGAACGTGGTGCCGCTCGACGTGGCGTTGGGCCTGGTGCTCGGCGCCAACCTGGGCAGCGGCCTGCTGGCGGTGCTGACCACGGCGCGCTCTGCCGTGTCGGTGCGGCAGGTGACGGTGGGCAACCTGCTGTTCAAGGCGCTGGGCGTGGCGCTGGTCACGCCGTTCGTGGGGCTGTGGGTGCGCTACGTGCAGCCCCAGCTGCCGAACCAGACGCACGGCGTGGTGCTGTTCCACCTGGCGTTCAACATCGTGATCAGCGTCGGCTTCATCGGTCTCACGCAGTGGGTCGCCAAGCTGGTGACGCGCATGCTGCCCGTGCCGCCGCAGCCGGTGGGCACGAGCCGGCCGCATCACCTCGATCCTTCGGCGCTGTCGACGCCTTCGCTCGCCATTTCGAACGCGGCGCGCGAGGCGCTGCACCAGGCGGACATCGTGGAGACGATGCTGATCGGCACGCTCGATGTGATCCGCAACAACGACCTGCGGCTGGCGCAGGAGCTGCGGCAACTCGACGACACGGTGGACGAGCTGTACTCGGCGATCAAGTACTACATGACGCGCATCTCGCGCGAGGCGCTGGGCGAAGAGGAAAGCCGGCGCTGGACGGACATCATCAGCTTCACGATCAACATGGAGCAGATCGGGGACATCATCGAGCGGGTGATCATCGATATCGAGGACAAGAAGATCAAGCCGCAGCGCAACTTCTCGGAAGCGGGGATGGCGGAGATCGTCGAGTTGCACCAGCGGCTGGTTGCCAATCTGCGGTTGAGCATGAGTGTGTTCTTGAACGGCAATGTTCGTGACGCGCAGAAGCTGCTGGAGGAGAAGGCGCGGTTTCGGGATCTGGAGCGGGCTTATGCAACAACCCATCTGGATCGGTTGTCGGATCGGACTACTTTGAGCATCGAGACGAGTTCTCTGCACATTGACTTGATCAGCGATTTGAAGCGGATCAACTCGCACATCTGTTCTATTGCTTATCCGATTCTGGAGTCGGCTGGGGCGTTGGCGCCTAGCCGGCTTCGTGAGTCGCGGCTTGGGAAGATCGAGGGTTAGTCGTTTGATTGCCTGAGGCCGGGTCTCGCCCCGGCGGGCGACTCACTTTCTTTTGCTTCGCCAAAAGAAAGTAAGCAAAGAAAAGGCGACCCTGCTGTCTGCGTCCCTCCGCTTCGCTGCGGGCAACCTGCGGTGCTCACGTTTCGCGGGGTCTCGCCCAAACTCGCTTCGCTCAAACAAGGGCGAGCCCTGATCCGCGAAACGCTGCGCTCCTCGGCGCATACAGAAGGGGTGGGGAACCTCACAGGCCTTTGCTTCGCTCGGCCTGGGAACACCGCAAGGCTCTGCCTCGTTTACCAGAAGTCTCCTAAAAGGCCGGCAATGCTCGGGGCTCCGAAGGAGTTCGACATGACCATTGTTCTGCCGCAAAGCGCGGTCGCCGCGTCGCTCGGGGTGCAGCAACTTGCCACCGCGTTCAGCCCGGCGTTTTCGCATCTGCGCATTCTTCGCAACCTCATCATCCCGATGCCTTCCGGTTGCGCGGTGCCCACGGCGCGCATCGATGCAGTGATCGTGTGCGAGACAGGGGTGTACCTGTTCGAGATCAAGGCGTGGCGCAATGCGTTCGTCTACCGCAAGAAGTCCGACGAGGCGCCGCCGCGCTGGTTCCTGCGGTTGCATGGCTGCACGCGGGCACGTGAAGTGAAAGACCCGGCCTGGCAGGGCGGGCGCAAGACGACGCAGCTGCGCAGCCTGCTGCCCGACGACCTGCGGCTGCAGTACTTCGTGCTGCTGCCGTGCGAAGGCGTGGAGCTGGAGGGCGTGATGCCGGCTGCGGTGATCACGCAGCAAGACCTGCCGTACATCGCGCGCCTGGTGCGCAACAACGGGCGCACGGCGCGCACGTACCCGCTGCTGGACGCGCAGGCGGTCGATCGCACGGTGCAGCGGCTGCTGGAGATCCAGGGCGACCTGTCGCTGGAGACGCATGCGCAGAACTGCCGCGAACGGATCGAACGGCCTGCGGTGGCGTGGCCGGCGGTGAACGCGATGGGGTTGCAGTAACGACTGCTCACCAACCGGCCCTGCGCGCGGGAGGGCGTCCCACATTCCTCCGACATTGGTGAAGACCATGCGGTGATGATGATTCATCCCAAGTCCCTCGCGGCCCTTGCCGCGCTGTGCCTCGCGATGGCGGCCTGCCCGGCACAGGCCGCCGACCCGTTCACCGTGCAGGACATCCGCCTCGAAGGCCTGCAACGCGTCGAAGCGGGCACGGTGTTCGCGACCCTCGGCCTGAAGGCCGGCGATACCTACAGCGACGACCGCGGCAGCGCGGCCATTCGCGCGCTGTTCGACCTGGGGCTCTTCAAGGACGTGCTCATCGACGTCAACGGCCATGTGCTCGTGGTCATCGTCGAAGAGCGCCCCACCGTCGCCGAGGTCGACTTTGCCGGCACCAAGGAGTTCGACAAGGCGGCGCTGCAGAAAGCACTGCGCGACATCGGTCTGGCCGAAGGCCGGCCCTACGACAAGGCGCTGGCCGACCGCGCAGAGCAGGAGCTCAAGCGCCAGTACATCGGCCGCAGCCTCTACAACGCGCAGGTGGTCACCACCGTCACGCCGCTGGAGCGCAACCGCGTCAACCTCACGTTCAGCGTGACCGAGGGCGAACCGGCGCGCATCACGCGGGTGCGCGTGGTGGGCCAGCAGGCTTTCGATGAACGCACGCTGCTCGACCTGTTCGACCAGGACAGCGGCGGCTGGCTGGCCTGGTACACGAAGTCGAACCAGTACGCGCGCAGCAAGTTCGACGCCGACCTGGAAACGCTGCGCGCGTTCTACCTGACGCGCGGGTACCTCGAGTTCCGCATCGAGTCGACGCAGGTCGCGATCTCGCCCGACCGGCAGACGCTGGAGCTCACGGTGAACATCAGCGAAGGCGAGAAGTTCGCGGTGGCGGGCGTGAAGCTGGCGGGCAACTACCTGGGGCGCGAGGACGAGTTCAAGTCGCTCGCCACCGTGCGCCCCGGCGCGCCCTACAACGGCGAGGACGTGGCGGCCACCACCAAGGCCTTCGCCGACCACTTCGGCACCTTCGGCTACGCCTTCGCGCGCGTGAGGGCCGAGCCCGAGATCGACCGCGCCCGGCGCCGCGTGGTGATGGTGCTGAACGCCGAGCCCGGGCGGCGCGCCTACGTGCGGCGGCTGAACATCGGCGGCAATGCGCGCACGCGCGACGAGGTGATCCGGCGCGAGTTCCGCCAGTACGAAGGCGCCTGGTACGACGGCACGAAGATCAGGCTGTCGCGCGACCGCGTCGACCGGCTGGGCTTCTTCACCGAGGTGAACGTCGAGACGGCCGAAGTGCCGGGCAGCAACGACCAGGTCGACCTGAACGTCACCGTGGCCGAGAAGCCCACGGGCTCGCTGCAACTCGGCGCGGGCTACTCGTCGACCGACAAGATCTCGCTGAGCTTCGGCATCACGCAGGAGAACGTGTTCGGCTCGGGCAACTACCTGGGGCTGCAGGTCAACACCAGCTCGTACAACCGCTCGGTGTCGCTCACGGCCACCGACCCGTACTTCACGAAGGACGGCATCTCGCGCACCTTCAACCTCTTTCACACCACCACGCGGCCCTACTACGAAGCCGACGGCAACTACAAGCTCGCGAGCGACGGCGGCTCGGTGCGCTTCGGGCTGCCGGTGAACGAGCTGGACACGGTGTACCTGGGCATCGGCGTGGAGCGCTACTCGTTCACGCCGGGCACCAACGGCTCGTACACGCTGGTCAACGGCTCGTACGTCTACACGGCCACGCCGCAGGCCTACCTCGACTACTTCCAGTGCACCGGCACTGCGCCGAGCGTGGTGTGCGCGGGCAGGAACGTGGTGGGCATCCCGGCCACTGTGGGCTGGTCGCGCGACGACCGCGACAGCGCCCTGGTGCCCACGCGCGGGCGCCTGCAGAGCGCCAACCTCGAGCTGGGCGTGGGCAGCGAGTTGCGCTACCTGAAGACCAACTACCAGTACCAGCAGTACGTGCCGCTGTCCAAGCAGTACACGCTGGCCTTCAACGGCCAGCTCGGCTATGCGAAGGCGCTGGGCGGCAGCAGCTTTCCGATCTTCAAGCACTTCTACGCAGGCGGGCTGGGCTCGATCCGCGGCTTCGAGCAGAACTCGCTGGGCCCGACCGACGCGGTCACCGGCGGTTCGCTGGGCGGCACGCGCAAGGCGATCTTCAACATGGAGCTGACCACGCCCTTCCCCGGCGCGGGCAACGACAAGTCGCTGCGCCTGTACACCTTCTTCGATGCGGGCAACGTGTTCGCCGAACGCACGGCCAGCATGACCGACGCGCAGTGGAAGGCGCAGAACCGCCTGCGCGCGTCGGCCGGGCTTGGTATCAGCTGGATCTCGCCGCTGGGCCCGCTGCGCCTGGCGTATGCGGTGCCCATCGTCTACCAGAAGGAGGACACGGCCAACGGCATCGCGGCCGACCGCACGCAGCGCTTCCAGTTCCAGATCGGCACGTCCTTCTGAACCGGCCCGCACGCCCATGAGCCGCATCCTGCTGGTGGAAGACGGACGCGAGATCGCGTCGCTGCTGCTGGGCCCGCTGCAACACGCGGGCCACGAGGTGGAGCAACTCGGCGACGGCGTCGCCGCGCTCGACCGCATCCTGCGCGCGCCGCCGGCGCTCACGCTGCTCGACGTGGTGCTGCCGCGCATCGACGGGCTGCAGGTGATCGCGCAGGTGCGCGCGCGCAGCGACCACCCGATCATCGTGCTGACGGCGCGCGCGCACGAGGCCGACCGGCTGCGCGGCTTCGACCTGGGCGCCGACGACTATGTCTGCAAGCCCTTCTCGCCGCGCGAAGTGGTGGCGCGCGTGCACACGGTGCTGCGCCGGCGCGCGCCGCTCGACCTGAGCGTGGGCATGGCCTCGCCGGCGGTGGCCTTCGACAGCGCGATGGGCCATGCATGGCTGGAGGGCCGGGCCCTGGCGCTCACGCGCCGCGAACTGCTGTTGCTGCGCGCGCTGTCGCGCGAACCGGGGCGCGTGTTCACGCGCGCCAGGCTGCTCGAAGCGGCGTTCCCCGAGGCGCTCGACGTGAACGAGCGCGCGGTCGACGGGCACATCAAGAACCTGCGGCGCAAGCTCGCGGCCGTGTCGCCCTCGCACGGCTGGATCCGTTCGGTCTACGGCGTGGGGTTCAGCTTCGCGCAGCGGCCGGACTGAGGGCCGGCCCGGCCTTGCACGCGCCGTGGCCGCGCGGCCCGCGGCCTTCGCTGGCCCTTTGCATGATCGGCGCCAGCGTCGACAGGCTGGCGTGGCGCACGGCCGCCTGCCGTGCCTCCGCGCAGGCGCCGCGTGCCGCGACGCCGATGCCCAGCGCCAGGCTGCACAAGGCCAGGCCGCCCGCGCAGGTGTGGGCCAGCGCGCGCACCGCGGCGCGCGGCGTCATCCGCCAATCGGCAAGCGCGGCGGGCGGGAGCGGCATGCGCAACACCGCTCAGCCTTCCGTGCGCGGCGGCACCAGCGCGCGGATGCGGGCAAGGCCCTCGGGCGTGCGCGCCCGCATCGGCCGCACGCCGCCCACTGGTGCCGGCCCTGTGCGGGGCTGCGGCGGGCGCTCGGTCACCGGGCGCGCGGTGGGGTCGACCACCAGCGTGAGCAGCGCGACGTAGCGCCGGCCCTCCTCGCGCACCGCGCCCAGCACCGTGTCGCCGGCCCGCAGCGCGATGCCGTCGGCGCTGTTGAGCGTGTCGCGCAGCCGCGCGCGCTGGTAGCTGGAGACCTGCGTGTAGAGGAACTCGCTGAGCGCATCGGGCAAAAAGAACTGCGTCGTGAGCACGGCGCGCTCGCGGTGGTGCACCTTGACGTGGATGTGCGTGGTACGCCCCGCGTACCAGCCCGGGTACAGCGTGGCGAACACGGCCTGGCCGTCGCGGTCGGTGCGCTGGCTGCCGCGCAGGAAGGCCTGGCCCTCGAAGCCGCGCGTGCGGTCGTCGCCCTGCCCGCCGAAGCCCGAGTAGTTGCCCTGCGCGTCGCAGTGCCACAGGTCGGTGCGCAGGCCGCGCAGCGGCCGGCCGGTGGCATCGAGCACGCGCAAGCGCGCATCGAGCGGCACGCCCTCGCGGCCGTCGGTCAGGTCGGTGCGGAAGTTCGCGAGGTCCAGGTAGTACGGGCCCTCGGTGGTCTGGGCGGTCAGCGGGAGCTTCTGCGGTGTGGCAGCCGCTGGTGCTGACGCTGCCAGACCCGCCGCGCCGATCGCGGCCAGCAGGCCCCGGCGCCCGATCGCTTCACCGGCCATGGGCAGCCTCCTTTCCGGCAGGCGCTCGCACGCCCGAAGCCCGGGCCTCGGCCCAGAGCACGAGCAGCGTCCACGCATGCGCGACGACCCAGAACAACGCGGCCAGCAGGAACAGCAGCAGGTCGGTGTCGGCGTCGCCCGGGGGCGTGGACGGCGGCGCGGCGTGCCCCGGCGAGGCCCAGGCGAGCGCGGCGACGGCCAGTGCGCGGAAGGCGGAGGTGGGAGGGGCGCGGTGCGTGTCCGGTGTCATGGCGGGCATCGTGCGATCCGAATCGGGAGAAATGTGGGAGAGGCACGCAAGGACGCGTCTCCCAGATTCCTCCCCAATCGGGCGCCAAGATCGGCGGCTTGCCCATGCCATCCCCGTCCCCGAAACGCATGCCGCAGAATGCGGCCATGCCCCCGCCGCCGAGCCCATGCCGCGCCTGACCCTCTCCCGCAAGATCTTCCTGGCCCTGGCCGCCCTGCTGATCGTGCTGCTGCTGAGCTTCGTGGGCTTCTCGATCGTCGCGCTGCAACGGGGCCTGGGCGCCTATGTGGCCGAGATCGAGATCCGCCGCATGGACTGGCTCTCGCAGCTCCTGCTGAAGCACTACACCGCCAACGGCGACTGGAAGAAACTGCGCGACAACGACGACGCCTGGCACCGCCTGCAACTGGGCCAGTCGGCAATGGTGATCGACGGCGCCGCCGCGCCCGACGACCGGCGGCTGCCGCCCTGGTACGAGCGCCGCGCGCCAGGCACGCCCGGTGACGGCACGCCGCAGGCAGAGTCGTCCAGCGGCATCTCGCCCACCGCCTCGCCCCCACCCACGCCGCCGCAGCTCGATCTGCTGCCCCGGCGCTTCCTGATGCCGCCCCCGGGTTTCTTCCCCGGCCTGGCCGGCCCGCCCGACTCGATCTTTCGCCGCCTCGCCGTGCTCGACGCCCACGGCGCGCTCGTGGTCGGCGCGACCATCGACCCGGAGAACGCCGCGCGCCGGCCGATCCGCCACGGGCGCACCGTCGTCGGCTACCTCGCGCTCGCACCGATGCAGGGCCTGGAGAGCGAGGCCGACCGCGCCTTTCTCGCCCGGCAGTCCGGCGTGATCGCGCTCACCGGGCTGTGCGGCCTGGCCTTTGCGCTGGTGCTGTCGTGGCTGCTGGCGCGCCGCTGGTTCCAGCCGATCGACGCGCTCACGCAGGCCGCGCAGGACGTGGCGCGCGGGCGGCTCTCGACGCGCGTCGCGGTCCACGGCTCGGACGAGCTCGCGCTGCTGGGCAAGACCTTCAACGACATGGCGCAGCGCCTGGACACGGCCGAGGCCTCGCGCCGTGCCTGGCTGGCCGATGCAGCGCACGAGCTGCGCACGCCGCTGGCGGCCATGCGCGCGGAGATCGAGGCGCTGCAGGACGGCGTGCGCAGCTTCGACGAACGCACCGCGCTGCGCATGCACCGGCAGGTGATCCGCCTCGGCCAGCTGGTCGACGATCTGCGCAGCAGCATGCGCGAGCCCCAGAGCGACCTGCTGAAGGCGCCGGTGTACCCGCTGTCGCTGCTGAAGGAGGCGCTCGACCACACGCGCGACCGCTTCGCGCAGCGCGGCATCGCGCTCGACCGCGACGCCCTCGACCGCATCGCCGCCTCGGCCCAGCCGGTGATCGACGGCGACGCGCACCGGCTGCACCAGGTCTTCATGAACCTGCTGGAGAACACGCTGGCCTACACCGACGCCGGCGGCCAGTTGCGCATCGGCGTGACCGTCGAAGGCGCCTGGACCGGCAATTGCCTCACGCTGGTGTTCGACGACAGCGCGCCGGGCGTGCCCGAGGAAGAAATTCCGCGCCTCTTCGACCGCCTGTTCCGCGGCGAGACCTCGCGCAGCCGCGCGCTGGGCGGCTCGGGCCTGGGCCTGTCGATCTGCCGCGCGACCCTCGAGGCGCACGGCGGCAGCATCGAGGCGGCGCCTTCGCCGCTGGGCGGCCTACGCATGACGATCACCCTGCCCCTGGCGGCTTCCGCATGACACGCATCGTGATCGTCGAAGACGAACTCGACATCGCCTCCGTGGTGCAGGACTACCTGCGCCACGCCGGCTACGACACCGAACATTTCGCCGACGGGCAGAGCGCACTCGAACGCATCGTCGCCGCACCGCCCGACCTCACGCTGCTCGACATCATGCTGCCGCGCCTCGATGGCATCGAGGTGCTGCGCCGCGCGCGGGAGCACACGGCGCATCCGATCATCATGCTCACCGCGCGCATCGAGGAGGTCGACCGCCTGCTGGGCCTGGAGCTGGGCGCCGACGACTACGTGTGCAAGCCCTTCTCGCCGCGCGAGCTGGTGGCACGCGTGCGCGCCGTGCTGCGTCGCACTGCGCCGGCACCGGCCTTGGCGGCGCCGGGCGATGCACCGGGCCTCGTGCTCGACGACGTGCACTGGCGCGCCTCGCTCGACGGCACGCCGCTGAACCTCACGCGCCGCGAGTTCGGGCTGCTGCAGGTGCTGTCGCGACACCCGGGCCGCATCTTCTCGCGCGCCCGTCTGCTGGAGCTGGCCTACGACGACACGGTGGACGTGACCGAGCGCGCCATCGACAGCCACGTGAAGAACCTGCGCCGCAAGCTCGGCGCGGTGACGCCCGCGCACGACTGGATTCGGTCGGTGTATGGCGTGGGCTTCGCGTGGGAAGCGCCGCCGCCGGCCTGAGCGACCAGGCTAGTTTTGTCGAGGGGCTGCCGCGCGAATTTGCGTCGCCGTCTTCGCCCAGGTCTTCTCCAGCATCCGCGAAAGATAGGACGCCGACTCCCAGCCGACCTGCAACGCGATGGACAGCACCGAGTCCCGCGTGGTCTGCAGCAGGTACACGGCCCGCTCGATGCGCTGGCGCTGCAGGAACTCCAGCGGCGAGATGCCGTGCTTCGCGCGGAAGATCCGCTCCACCTGCCGGCGCGACAGCCGGTGCTGTTGCGCGAAGGCGTCGAGCGACAGGGGTTGCGCCAGATCGCGCAGCATCGTTTCGGCCAGCAGCTCGGCCACCCACAGCGCCGGCGAGGCGTCGCCCTCCGACAACGGGTTGGCGCTCAGGCGCGCGGCCTCCATCACGAGCGCGCCGCACAGCACGTAGTTCTCGCTGTCGCCCGCGCGGGTCGATTCGAACATCCGCTGCGACAGGGCGCCCAGCGCGGTGCTGCCCGCGCGCATGCCTTGCGGGGGCCGCACGACGCCCTGCGCCTGCAAGGCCGTGGCCCACAGCGCCGGATCGACGTAGACCGCGACATGGCTCTGGCCGGCGGTGAGCGTGGTCGTCGAATGCGCGCTGCCCGCCGCGAACCAGACGAAGTGGCCGGGCCCGAGGCGCTGCGCCTCGCCCTGCGCATCGCCCACGCTGAAGCGGCCTGCGATGGGCACGAACAGCATGTCGCAATCGTGCACGTGCGCGTCGGTGGCGTAGTGGTCGCGGGTGTTGGCAACCATCGTCGCCTGGTGAGACAGCCGTTCGACGAACAGCGATTGGCGGGGCGGCGGGTGGCTGGAAGTCAGTGGCATGGCCATTCCTTGTCGCATTCGAAGCCGCGCATGTCGCAATCGGGCGCACGCGTTGGCGCGCGCTCCACAGAATCGGAAGGACCACTCCTGCAAGAAGACCCCATGACTACTCAACCTCTGCGCCGCGCGCTCCTGGGCCTGGCCGCCGCCGGTGCCCTGTACGGGCCGACCGCCTCGTGGCCGGCCTCCGATCCGGCCTACCCGGTGAAGCCGATCACCATCATCGTACCCTTCCCCGCCGGCGGCGGAACGGACGTGATCTTCCGTTCGGTGCAGCTGCGGCTGCAGGCTGCGCTCGGTGTGTCGGTCATCATCGACAACCGCTCGGGCGCGGGCGGCACCGTGGGCACGGGCTTCGGCGCGAAGGCGAACCCCGACGGCTACACGCTGGTGGCCAGCACCACGACCACCATCGCCTCGGCCGATGCGGTGTACCCCAAGCTCCCGTACGACCCCCTCAAGGACCTGGTGCCGATCGGCACCATCGGCACCACGCCTTTCGTGCTGGTGGTCACGCCCGCGCTGGCGGCGCGCACGGTGAAGGACTTCGTCGGCTACGCCAAGGCCAACCCGCAGGCGCTCAACTACGGCAGCATCGGCAACGGCAGCCTGAGCCACCTGGCGGGCGAACTGTTCAAGCAGCGCACCGGCATCGAGATGACGCACGTGCCCTACCGCGGTGCCGCGCCCGCGCAGGCCGACCTGATGGCAGGCCAGATCCAGGCGCTGTTCGACAACCCGCCCGCGTTGCTGGCGCAGGTGCGCGGCGGCCGCATGCGGGCGCTGGCCATCAGTGAACCGTCGGCGGGTTTCGCCGACCTGCCGACTTTCGAGGCAGCCGGCATCAAGGACTTCAAGCCGCAGCTCTGGTATGGCCTGATGGCACCGGCCGCCACGCCGCAGCCGGTGGTGCAGCGCCTGCGCGCCGCGCTCGACACCGCGATGAAAGACCCGGCCCTGCGCACCGACATGCTGGCCAAGGGCGTGACGCCGTGGAGCGTGCGGCCCGAGGTGTTCGAGGAACAGATCCGCGGCGACATCAAGCTCTGGGGCGGCATTGCGCGCTCGGTCAACGCGAGGGCTGATTGACGATGGCTGCGATTTTTTCTGCGCCCGGTTGCCGGAACATCCGCGTGTTCGTCGGCCCCGATCCATCCGTCGGCGGCAACCCCGCGCCCGTCTGGCTCGATGCCGACGCGCTCTCCACCGCGCAGATGCAAGAGCACACCCGGCTCAGCGGCCATGAGTCCGTCTTCGTGCTGAAGCCGACCACACCGGCGCACCGGCTGCGCATGCGCTACTTCGTGCCCAAGCACGAGATGGAAATGTGCGGCCACGCCACGGTCGGCGCGCTGTGGCTGCTGCACCGGCGCGGCGAATGGGACGGTGCGCCCGTCGCGATCGAAACGCTCAGCGGCACCGTCACGGGCCGACGGGTCGATGGCACGGTGCAGATCAGCCAGCCGCGCGCCACGGTGGAAGAGGTGACGCAACAGCGGCTGGTCGAAGACATCGCGCAGTGCCTGGGCATCGAGGTCGGGCAGATCGTGGGGCCGGTGCTCAACGCCGCCACCAGCCGGGTCAAGACGCTGGTTCGCCTGGCCGACACCGCGCAGCTGCACGCCTTGCGCGTCGACTTCGCGCGCGTCGAATCGCTGTGCGAACGTCTCGGGTCCACCGGGCTGTATCCCTATGCCATGTCACGGGACGAGACCGACACGGTCAGCGCACGGCAATTTCCGAAATCTTCCGGCTACCCGGAAGACGCCGCCACGGGCATCGCCGCCGCCGCGCTGGCCTGGGGCCTGCGCCACCTCGGGCTGGTCGGCCACGAGGCGCTGTCAATGACCGTGCGGCAGGGAGAAGCAATGGGTTCGCCCTCCGCGATCCACGTGGGATTGCCATGGGATGCGAACACGCAGGAAGGTTGCTGGGTCGGCGGCGAGGCCTGCGATGCGCAACCCGAAGATTTCTTGCTCGACCAGCTGTGCCCACCTGACGTGGCGCGGGCCAAGCCATCGGGTACTTACGCCACATTCGCGAGGGCCGGCAGTCTGCTGCACACGAGCGGCGTGGTGGCGCGCGAGAACGGCCAGGTGATCACAGGCCGGCTCGCAGGCCCCGACGATGTGGCACGCGGCCAGCGGGCCGCAGTGGCGGCTGTCGGCGCCCTGCTGCGCGCGGCACAGGACGAACTCGGCAGCCTCTCGCGCGTCGTGCGCGTCGTGGCACTGAACGGCTACCTCCAGGCTTGCGGCGATTTCAAGGACCACGCCCAGGTGATGGACGCGGCCTCTGCGGCCCTTCAACGGATCTTCCCCGATGCCCCACTGCCGGTTCGCACCACCGTGGGCGTCGCGTCGCTGCCTCGCGGCGGCGTGGTCGAGGTGTCGATGGTGCTCGAGACGCGCGACTAGGCCCGCTCCTTTCCGGCTTTTTCCACGGGAGGCAGCGCAGCGTGCCCGCTCGTCACCACCGCCGAGGTGGCGGGCCGCTTCAGCCCCAGCGCGCCTTCGAGCATCCGCAGGATGGTCTCGCGGGCCAGGTCGAAATCCGCTGGCTCCAGCGCCTGCTTGCCGAGCAGCATGCGCATCTGCCAGGCGAAGTCGGCGTAGGTCTGCGTCATGGCCCACAGCGTGAACAGCAGGTGCGGCACGGGCAGCGGCGCCACATCGCCGTTCGCCATCCAGCGGTTCAGCACGGCCGCTTCGGCGCGGAAGGCCGGTACCAGCTTGGCCTCGATGTCGTCGGCGCATTGCGGCGCCTGCGAAATGATTTCCTGCGCGAACAGCCGCGAGCCCGAAGGGTGGTCGTACGAGAACTGCAGCTTCTGCGTGACGTAGCGCTCCAGCGCGGCATGCGGGTCGAGGTCGGCGTCGGCCAGGCTGTTGAGGTTCGACAGCCACGAGTCGAGCACGTCGTTGAACACGCGGCTGTACAGCGCCTTCTTCGAGGGGAAGTAGTACAGCAGGCTCTGCTTGGAGATGCCCGCGTCGGCCGCGATGTCGTCGACCGACACGCCGCCGTAGCCGTGCAGGGCAAAGCGCTCCTGCGCCACCGCGAGGATGGCGCTCTCGAGGTTCTGGCGGCGGGCTTGGCGCTTCACGGCGGGAGGACGCGCCGCAGTTCGCAGGGGGGGCGCAGCGCTCATGGGTTCTTCATCCGCGCCAGGAAGCGCACCAGTCGCTCGTCGCCGCAGTGCGCGACGTTGAAGCGATACCAGGCAAAGGGCTGCGGCATGTCGCCGAAATCGGTCGCGGCCGCGAGCGGCAGGCCCTGCTTGCGCGCCTCCTGCAGCACCGCATCACCCGATGGACGAGGCTCGCTGCCGGGCGGCCAGCCTGCGCAGAGAAAGGGACCGCCATCGGGCACGCACAGCGCCTGCAGGCCCGCGCCGGTCAACAGCGACAGCGTGCGCTCACCGGCGATCTTCAGCGCGGTGTTGAGCTTCTGCAGGAAACGCGGATAGCCGGCATCGGCCAGCACCTCGCAGGCCACGCGCTCTTCGAACTCGCTCGGCCCGAGCGTGGTGTGCAGACAGCGCAAGGCCGCATCCTCGACCCAATGCTGCGGCAGCAGCACATGTGCAAGCCGCAGCTTGGCCGAGAGCGTGGTCGACACGCCACCGACCTGCGCCACGCGCTGCAGCCCGTCCATCGCGGCAAGGCTGGGCGCCTGCAGCGGCGAGAGCCCGCGCCAGGTGTCGAGTTCGATCACGCGCAGGTCGTGCCGCTCGGCCGCCTGCAGCGCCTGGTGCGCGCCCTGCGGGCTCATGCACACGCCCAGCGGATTGGAAACTGCCGTCGACAGGAACAGCAGGCGCTGCCGGCTCGCGGTGGGCAGCAGCGCGGCATGGTTGTCGAGCGCGGCGATGTCGAGGCAGCCGCCGCGCCGTGGCACTTCGAGCATGCGACGGCCCAGCGTGCGGATCAGGCTGCGCAGCTGGCGCGGTGCGGGCGACTCGACCAGCACCGCGTCGCCGGGCTCGGTCCAGGCCTGCAGCAAACACATCGTGGCGCCGAGGCTGCCGGCGGCCGTCATGACTTGTTGCGGGCCCAGCGCGGGCAGCTCGGCGCGATGGCGCGCGGCGATCAGTTCGCGCAGGCGCGGCAGGCCGAAACCATGTCGCGTGCCGCTGTCCCATTCGGGGGCCGAGCGCGCCACGCGGCGCATGGCTTCACGCACCAGGTCGTCGCCCCGGTATTCGGCGGGTGGCGGGCGGTCGTGGGCCGTGGCGGTGTCGGTCATGCGCGGCACCGCATCGGCGTCGTCGGGTGCCACGCGCGCCGGCCGGTGCAGCACGTAGTAGCCGCTGCCCGGCCGCGAGGCCAGCACCGAGCGCGCGCGCAAGGCGCTGTACGACTCGGTGACGGTGAAGGTGCTGATGCCCAGCTTGCCGGCCAGCGCGCGCACCGAAGGCATCTTGGTGCCGGGTGCCAGGCGCCCGTCGATGACGCGCAACTCGACGCCCACCACGAGGCGCTGCGCCAGCCCGAGGCCAGGCGCGGCTTCGTCCATGTCGCCCATCAGGCCCTGCATCCAACCGGCACCGGCGGGCGCCGGCTGGCGCAGCGCCGACGCGTTGCTTGAACTCTGCATCACCGGGTCTCCTTGAGAAACGCATGCGGCCTGTCTGGACAGGGTTTGCCCTGGACAACTGTGCTGGGGAGTGCACCAAACAGCATGGTCGGCAGCGGCAAACACTTTCTCGTGCGCCGCGCCAACTGTGTATGGGCGGCACCCCTCGTTTGCTGAATCATCGCGACATTCGACCACTTGGTCAAACTTCATGAGGGCTCGCTCTCTCATGTCGCACACGGCTACCCCACCACGACCTGGAGCTTGAAAGCCCATGAGCAGCACGATGAATCCCGTCGCGCCCAGCGCGCACATTGCCTCCGATGTGCGCGCCGGCCGTCTCGACCCCGCGCAGTACGCCAAGAACTTCTGCGACGCCCACCCGCCGCTGAACGTGGTGCAGGCCAACATCGAAGCCGAGCGTTGCTACTACTGCTTCGACGCGCCCTGCCAGACGGCCTGCCCCACGGGCATCGACATCCCGACCTTCATCCGCCGCATCGCCGACGGCAACCTGCGCGGCGCCGCGCGCACCATCCTCGAAGAGAACCCGCTGGGCGGCATGTGCGCCCGCGTGTGCCCGACCGAGGTGCTGTGCGAGCAGGCCTGCGTGCGCAACAGCAACGAGAGCAAGCCGGTGGAAATCGGCCTGCTGCAGCGCCACGCGACCGACGCCTTCTTCGACGCGCCCGGCGCGCCGCTCTTCGTGCGCGCGGCCGACACGGGCAAGCGCATTGCCGTCGTCGGCGCGGGCCCGGCCGGCCTGGCCTGCGCGCACCGCCTCGCGGTGCTGGGCCACCAGGTGACGCTGTTCGACGCGCGCCCCAAGCTCGGCGGCCTGAACGAATACGGCCTCGCCAGCTACAAGACGGTGAACGACTTCGCGCAACGCGAGATCGAGTGGCTGCTGTCGGTCGGCGGCATCGAGGTGCGCAACAACCAGGCACTGGGCCGCGACCTGCACCTGGATGCGCTCGCCGCCGGCTACGACGCGGTGTTCCTGGGCCTCGGCCTGGCGGGCGTGAACACGCTGGGCCTGGGCGAGCAGACCGGCGTGCGCGATGCGGTGGACTTCATCGCCGAGTTGCGCCAGGCCGCGTCGCCGGCCGACGTGGCCATCGGCCGCCATGTGGTGGTGATCGGCGGCGGCATGACGGCCGTGGATGCGGCCGTGCAGTCGCGCAAGCTCGGCGCGGAAGACGTGAGCATCGTCTACCGACGCGGCGCCGAAGCCATGGGCGCCTCGGTCGACGAGCAGAGCTGGGCCAAGGAGAACGGCGTGCGCATCATCCACTGGGCCGCGCCCAAGGCCTTGCGCGCCAAGGGCGGCGTGCTGCGCGGCATCGACTTCGCGCGCACCGCGCTGGTCGACGGCAAGCTGGTCGAGACCGGTGAAGCCCTCGCGCTGCAGGCCGACATGGTGCTGTGCGCCATCGGCCAGAGCTTTGTCGCGACCGCGCTGGAAGACAGCGGCGTGCAGCTGCAGGGCGGGCGCATCAGCACCGATGCGGAATGCCGCAGCTCGCTCCCGAAGGTCTGGGCCGGCGGCGACGCGCGCTTCGGCGGGCGCGACCTCACGGTCGAGGCGGTAGAAGACGGCAAGCAGGCCGCGCTGTCCATCGACCGCCACCTGCGCGCGGCCTGACGCGACCGCACCGATCTTCCTTTCCTCTCATTCCATCCGTGCGCGCCTTGCCGCGACAGGAGCAATTCACATGGCAGACCTGAGCATCGACTTCGTGGGCATCCGCAGCCCCAACCCTTTCTGGCTGGCCTCGGCGCCACCGACCGACAAGGAGATCAACGTGGTCCGCGCCTTCGAGGCCGGCTGGGGCGGCGTGGTCTGGAAGACCGTGGGCGAAGACCCGAACGTGGTCAACGTGCACGGCCCGCGCTACGCCGTGTCGTATGCGGCCGACCGCCGCGTGACGGGCTTCAACAACATCGAACTGATTTCCGACCGGCCGCTGCGCACCAACCTCGAAGAGATGACGCGCGTGAAGCGCAACTGGCCCGACCGCGCGCTGGTGGCGTCGATCATGGTGCCGTGCACCGAAGAGGCCTGGAAGAACATCCTGCCCATGGTCGAGGACACCGGCTGCGACGGCATCGAGCTGAACTTCGGCTGCCCGCACGGCATGAGCGAACGCGGCATGGGCGCGGCCGTGGGCCAGGTGCCCGAGTACATCCAGATGGTGGCCGAATGGTGCAAGCACTACTCGAAGCTGCCGGTGATCGTGAAGCTCACGCCCAACGTGGCCGACATCCGCCCCGCGGCGCGCGCCGCCAAGAAAGGCGGCGCCGACGCGGTGAGCCTCATCAACACCATCAACTCGATCATGGGCGTCGACCTGGACGCGATGGCGATGTTTCCGCACACCGACGGCAAGGGCTCGCACGGCGGCTACTGCGGCCCCGGCGCCAAGCCCATCGCGCTGCACATGGTGGCCGAGATCGCGCGCGACCCGCAGACCGCCGGCCTGCCGATCTCGGGCATCGGCGGTGTCTCGACCTGGCGCGATGCGGCCGAGTTCATCGCGCTGGGCAGCGGCTCGGTGCAGGTGTGCACTGCTGCCATGGTCTACGGCTTCAAGATCGTGCAGGACCTGTGCGACGGCCTCTCCAACTTCATGGACCAGAAGGGCTACGCCAACCTGGAACAGCTGCGCGGCCGTGCGGTCGGCAGCATCACCGACTGGCAGCAGCTGAACCTGAACCACGTCGACAAGGCCGTGATCCACCAGGACCTGTGCATCCAGTGCGGCCGCTGCCACGTGGTGTGCGAAGACACCTCGCACCAGGCCATCAGCGCCACCAAGGACGGCATGCGCTTCTTCGAGGTGAAGGAAGAAGAGTGCGTGGGCTGCAACCTGTGCGTGTCGATCTGCCCGGTGCCCGGCGCGCTGTCGATGCGCACGCTGAAGGCCGGCGAGACGGACGCGCGCACCGGCCACCCGGTGGTCGGCCACTACGCCAACTGGACCACGCACCCCAACAACCCGATGCGCACCGGCAGCCCCGTCTGAACGGGATATCGAACAAGCGAGTGAGTGAGCAAGTGAATGACCAAGCCCGGCGCAGACCGGGCGGCGGCGGGAGGGGAACGACCACACGGCCAGAAGCACGACACACGTGCAGGAGAAAACCCACATGACGACCCCACAGCACGGCGGCGCACCCGCCGCAAACCTCTGGAACGAGGACCTGGCGCCCACCACGCTGGCGCAGCGAACGTGGCGCTGGTACCACTTCGCCGCACTCTGGGTGGGCATGGTGATGTGCATCCCCGCCTACATGCTGGCGGCCAGCCTGATCGAAGGCGGCATGTCGTGGGGGCAGGCGGTGCTGACCGTGTTCCTCGGCAACGCCATCGTGCTGGTGCCGATGCTGCTCATCGGCCACGCCGGCGCGAAGTACGGCATTCCCTACGCGGTGATGGCGCGCGCCTCGTTCGGCACGCGCGGGGCGCGGTTGCCGGCGCTGCTGCGCGCCATCGTGGCCTGCGGCTGGTACGGCATCCAGACCTGGTTCGGCGGCCAGATGATCTACACGCTCGTCGGCGTGCTCATGGGCCAGCCGCTGGGCGGCGACAAGCTGCCGATGCTCGGCATCAATGGCGCGCAGCTGGTGTGCTTCCTGATCTTCTGGGCCATCCAGCTGTACTTCGTGGTGCACGGCATCGAATCGATCCGCCGTCTCGAAACCTACACCGCGCCGCTGAAGATCATCGTGTGCATCGCCCTGCTCTACTGGGCCGTGCAGCGCGCGGGCGGCCTGGGCCCGATCTTCGACCAGCCTTCGCAGTTCGAGGCCGGCGGCAAGAAGGCCGGCATGTTCTGGGCCGTGTTCTGGCCATCGCTCACGGCCATGGTGGGCTTCTGGGCCACGCTGGCATTGAACATTCCCGACTTCACGCGCTTCTCGCGTTCGCAGCGCGACCAGGTGGTGGGCCAGGTCATCGGCCTGCCCGCGCCCATGGGCCTGCTCGCGATGATGGCCGTGATGGTCACCTCGGCCACCGTGGTCATCTACGGCAAGGCGCTGTGGGACCCGGTGGACCTGGCCAGCCGCATGACCGGCGCCGCGGTGCTGCTCGCGCTCATCATCCTGCTGATCGACACGGTGAGCGTGAACCTGGCGGCCAACCTCGTGGGCCCGGCCTACGATTTCTCTGCCCTCAACCCGAAGAAGATCTCGTACCGCACGGGCGGCTACATCACGGCCGGCATCGCCATCGTGATGATGCCGTGGAAGGTGTTGGAGACCACGCAGGGCTACATCTTCACCTGGCTCATCGGCTACTCGGCGCTGCTCGGTCCGGTGGCGGGCATCCTGATTGCCGACTACTACCTCATCCGCCGCAAGGAACTGGACGTCGAGGCGCTCTACCGCGAGACCGGCGCCTACAGCTACGGCAACGGCTGGAACATGGCGGCCATCGTCGCTTTCATCGTCGGCGTGCTGCCGAACATCCCCGGCTTCCTGAACGCCGCCTTTCCGTCGGCCGTGCCGTCGATGCCCGAGTTCTTCAAGACGATCTACACCTACGCCTGGTTCGTCGGCGTGGTGCTGTCGGCCGTGGTCTACATGGGGCTGATGAAGGCGCGCGCGCCGCAGCTTCAGGGCCTGGTCCCGCCCCTCAAGAACCCCAGCTGACGCAAGAAAGAAAAGGAACCCACGCCATGACCGTTCTCATTCGCGGTGGCACGGTGGTCAACGCCGATGCCGAGCACCGTGCCGACGTGCTCTGCCAGGGGGACAAGATCCTCCAGGTCGGCACCGACCTGCAGGTGCCGGCGGGCGCCGAGGTGATCGACGCCGGCGGCGCCTACGTGATGCCCGGCGGCATCGACCCGCACACCCACATGCAGCTGCCCTTCATGGGCACGGTGGCGGCCGACGACTTCTTCAGCGGCACGGCGGCCGGCCTGGCCGGCGGCACCACCAGCATCATCGACTTCGTGATTCCCGACCCGCAGCAGTCGCTGATGGACGCGTTTCGCATGTGGCGCGGCTGGGCCGAAAAATCCGCCGGCGACTACAGCTTTCACGTGGCCGTGACCTGGTGGAACGACAGCGTGCACAAGGACATGGGCACGCTGGTGCGCGAGCACGGCGTGAACAGCTTCAAGCACTTCATGGCCTACAAGAACGCGATCATGGCCGACGACGAGATCCTGGTGAAGAGCTTCCAGCGCTCATTGGAACTCGGCGCCATGCCGACGGTGCATGCGGAGAACGGCGAGCTGGTCGCGATGCTGCAGCAGCAACTGCTGGCGCAGGGCATTCGCGGGCCCGAGGGCCATCCGCTGTCGCGCCCGCCGATGGTCGAGGCCGAGGCGGCCAATCGCGCCATTGCCATCGCCGACGTGCTGGGCGTGCCGATCTACGTGGTGCACGTGTCGTGCGGCGAAGCGCTCGACGCCATCACCCGTGGCCGCGCGCGCGGCCAGCGCGTGTACGGCGAAGTGCTGGCCGGCCACCTCGTGGTCGACGAGAGCGCCTACCGCGACCCCGACTTCGCGCGCGCCGCCGCCCACGTGATGAGCCCGCCCTTCCGCTCGCGCGAGAACCAGGCCATGCTGTGGCGCGGCCTGCAGGGCGGCAACCTGCACACCACGGCGACCGACCACTGCACCTTCTGCGCCGAGCAGAAAGCGGCCGGCCGCAACGACTTCACGAAGATCCCCAACGGCTGCGGCGGTGTCGAAGAGCGCATGGCCGTGCTGTGGGATGCCGGCGTCAACGCGGGCCGGCTCACGCCGTCGGAGTTCGTGCGCGTCACCTCGACCAACGCGGCGCAGCTGTTCAACCTGTACCCGCGCAAGGGCGTGATCCAGCCCGGTGCCGACGCCGACATCGTGGTCTGGGACCCGAAGGCCACCAAGACGCTGTCGGTGAAGACGCAGCACTCGAAGAGCGACTTCAACATCTTCGAAGGCCGCCAAGTGACGGGTGTGCCCAGGCACACGGTGAGCGCCGGCCGCTGGGTCTGGCGCGACGGCGACCTGCGCGCCGAGCCGGGCACCGGCCGCTACCTCAAGCGCCCACCCTTCGCGCCGATGTTCACCGCGCTCGAACGCTTCAAGCAGCAGCACGCGCCCACGGCCGTGGCGCGCTGAACCCCCAAGGAGTCATACATGAATGCAGCAGTGGACACGCAGGTGCTGACGATCAACGGCGAGCGCCTGTGGAACTCGCTGATGGAACTGGCACGCATCGGCGCCACGCCCAAGGGCGGCGTCAAGCGCCTGGCGCTGACCGACCTCGACAAAGAAGGCCGCGACCTCGTGGTCTCGTGGGGCAAGGAAGCGGGGCTGAGCATCACCGTCGACAAGATCGGCAACGTCTTCATGCGCCGCGAAGGCAGCAACCCCGCGCTGCCGCCCATCGTGTCGGGCAGCCACATCGACACGCAGCCCACCGGTGGCAAGTTCGACGGCAACTACGGCGTGCTGTCGGCGCTGGAAGTGGTGCGCACGCTGAACGACCAGGGCATCCGCACCGAGGCACCCATCGAAGTCGCGTTCTGGACCAACGAGGAAGGCTCGCGCTTCGTGCCGGTGATGATGGGCTCTGGCGTGTTCTGCGGCGCCTTCAGCCTGGAACACGCCTATGCGGCCAAGGACACCGAAGGCAAGACGGTGCAAGAGGAGCTGGAACGCATCGGCTACATCGGCGACCAGACGCCGGGCGACCACCCCATCGGCGCCTACTTCGAGGCGCACATCGAGCAGGGGCCGGTGCTGGAAGATGCGGACAAGGTCATCGGCGTGGTGCCGGCGGTGCTCGGCCTCTCGTGGTACGACTGCGTCGTCACCGGCATGGAGGCGCATGCGGGCCCCACGCCGATGCACCTGCGCCGCGATGCGCTGCAGGTGGCCACGCGGATCATGCAGGAGGTGGTGGCCATCGGGCTGCGCTACCCGCCCTACGGGCGCGGCACGGTCGGCATGGTGCAGGTGCACCCGAACAGCCGCAACGTGATTCCGGGCGAGGTGAAGTTCTCGGTCGACCTGCGCAACGTGAGCGGCGAATTGCTCGACCGCATGCACGGCGAGATCCTCGCCTTCGTCGAACGCACGGGGCGCGAGACCGGGCTGGGCGTGACGATCGAGCGCGTGTCGTACTTTCCACCCTGCCCGTTTCACCCCGATTGCGTGGATGCGGTGCGCCGCGCGACCGAACGGCTCGGCTACTCGACCATGGACGTGGTGTCGGGCGCGGGCCACGACGCGATCTATGCCGCGCGGCTCGCACCGGCCGGCATGATCTTCGTGCCCTGCAAGGACGGCATCAGCCACAACGAGATCGAGGACGCGCAACCCGACCACCTGACGGCCGGCTGCAACGTACTTCTGCACGCCATTCTCGAACGCGCAAAGCGCGTGGACTGACGCCTTCGCGGCGGCGGCGGCGCTGCCGTTACTGGTACGCCGCCAGCTCCTGCTTGGCGATCGCGTTGCGGTGCACCTCGTCGGGACCGTCGGCCACGCGCAGGTGGCGCTCGTAGGCGTAGAAGTGCGTGAGCAGCGTGTCCTGGCTCAGGCCCATCGCGCCGAAGGCCTGCATGGCCCAGTCGATCACCTTCACGCAGTTGTTGGGCGTGAGCACCTTGATCATCGCGATCTCTTTCGCCGCCACCTTGTTGCCCACGGTGTCCATGCGGTAGGCCGCATTCAGCACCATCCAGCGCGACTGCTCGATCAGCATGCGCGACTCGGCAATGCGCTCGCGCCACACGCCCTGCTCCGACAGCGGCTTGTGGAAGGCGACACGCGATACCAGGCGCTGGCACATCATCTCCAGCGCGGCCTCGGCCATGCCGATGGCGCGCATGCAGTGGTGGATGCGTCCGGGGCCGAGGCGGCCTTGCGCGATCTCGAAGCCGCGGCCCTCGCCCAGCAGGATGTTCTCAACCGGCACGCGCACGTTGTCGAACACGATCTCGGGGTGGCCGAAGGGCGGGTCGTACATGCCCAGCAGCTGCATGTCGCGCACGATGGTGATGCCGGGCGTGTTCTTGGGCACGAGCACCATCGACTGCTGCTTGTGGCGGTCGGCGTTGTCGGGGTCGGTCTTGCCCATCAGCACGAAGATCTCGCAGCGCTCGTTCATGGCGCCGGTGATGTACCACTTGCGCCCGTTGATGACGTACTCGTCGCCCTCGCGGCGGATGCTGCAGCGGATGTTGGTGGCGTCGCTGGAGGCCACTTCGGGCTCGGTCATGGCGAACGACGAGCGGATCTCGCCGGCCAGCAGCGGCGTGAGCCAGCGTTCCTGCTGCGCCTTCGTGCCGTAGCGCGCCAGCACTTCCATGTTGCCGGTGTCGGGTGCGGAGCAGTTGAAGATTTCGGCGCACCAGTAGCGCCGGCCCATGATCTCGCACAGCGGCGCGTACTCGACGTTGGTCAGGCCCGGGCCGTGTTCCGACTCGGGCAGGAACAGGTTCCACAGGCCGCGCTCGCGCGCCTTGGCCTTGAGGCCGGCCATCATCGGCAGCTCGGCATACGGGCGGCCGGCGCGGGCGTTGGCGGCCAGCTCTTCCTCGCGGCGCTTCTCGTTCGGGTAGACGTGCTCGTCCATGAACTTGAGCAGCTCGGCGCGCAGCGCGAGCACCCGGGGCGTGAATTCGAATTGCATGTCGTCTCGTCCTTCTTCCAATGTGCGGTCGAAGATACGTCGCGATGCGGATCGGGACGGTCGTTCGCGCGACAGCACGAACGCCGCCCTGGGCGGGTCAGCGTGGCGTGGGCAGCGCGGTCGCCAGTGCGGCCAGCGCCGCCACCACCTTCTGCACCGACTGCGCGGCGCGCGCGTCCTTCAGCGTGCCGTCGGCCTCGAAGGCCTCGTTCGCGCGCCCGAGCGCGAACTGCTGCGGCGCCACCAGCATGGCGAAGGCCATCTGCAGGTACTGGCGCAGGAAGTTCATCGAGCGCAGCGCGCCCAGCGGCCCGGGCGAGGCCGACAGCAGCGCGGCCGGCTTGTTGGCCGTGGCGGCCAGCCCGCCCGCGTGGCCCTCGCCCGGCGGAATGCGCGACAGCCAGCTGAAGGCGTTGATGACCAGCGGCGTGGGAAAGCCGTTGTACTCGGGCGTGACGATCAGCACGCCGTCGCTCGCCGCGATGGCGCTGCGCAGTTCGTGCGCACCGGCCGGTACGCCCGAGGCGGCCTCGAGGTCGCCGTCGTACACGGGCAGCGCAAGCGCGCGCAGGTCCATCTCCGTCACCTGCAGGCCCGCCGCGCGCGCGGTGGCCGCGGCCACGGCCGCCAGCCGGCGGTTGAGCGAGCCGTCGCGGGCGCTGCCGGGAATGATCAGGATGCGGGGACTGTCCATGCGGGGCTCCTTGCCGTGCGTTGAAAGAAGAAGGAAAGCCGCGCCGCACGTTTCGCGTGCGGCGCGGCGTTCGTCAGTGTCGCATCGGGATGATCAGGCGCGCTGCGAATCCAGCTGCTCGCTGTTCGTCACGACCTCCTGCGCCTTCATGTAGCTCTCGATCAGCAGCTGGTAGGGCGGGAACACGGCGCTGTAGGCCTCGGCCCATTGCGCGGCGTCGTCGCGGTGCCAGGTCTTCTGCACTTCGGAGCACACGCCCGCGGTGTCGATCGGCACCACGCCGGCCTGCACCACGCGCGCCAGCGTGATCTCCTGCGCCATCTTCGAGTAGGTGCCCGAGGCGTCGATCACCGCGAACACGCGGTAGCCCTCGTGCACCGCCGCGATGCTCGGGAAGGCCATGCACACGCTGGTGATGGTGCCGGCGATGATCAGCGTGCCGCGCCCGGTGGCCTTCACGGCGGCCACGAACTCGGGGTTGTCCCAGGCGTTGATCTCGCCCTTGCGCGCCACGTACTGCGCGTGCGGCGCGTACTTGTGCACTTCGGGAATCAGCGGCCCGTTCGGCCCCTGCGGCACCGAGGCGGTGGTGATGACCGGGATCTTCGCCAGCGTCGCGACCTTGGCCAGCGTGGTGACGTTGGAGCGCAGCTCGGTCATCGGCATGTCCTTCACGGTCTGGAACAGCCCGCTCTGGTGGTCGATGAGCAGCATCACGGCGTCGTCCGGGTCGATGACGGGCTTGGCGCCGTTGAAGTTGGCGACGGTGTTCGGTGTGGTCATGGGGTGCTCACTTTCCCTGGGTCAGCTGCGTGTAGCTGGTGATGAGGTTGCGGTAGTCGGGGATGTGGTTGGAGAACAGCGTCCCCAGGCCCTCGATGTCGTTGCGCCAGTCGCGGTGCAGCTCGCAGGCCACGCCGAACCACGACATGAGCTGCGCGCCGGCGGCCGACATGCGGTCCCATGCGGCCTGGCGCGTCACGTCGTTGAAGGTGCCCGACGCATCGGTGACGACGAACACGTCGAAGCCCTCGGCCAGCGCCGACAGCGCCGGGAAGGCCACGCAGACCTCGGTGACGACGCCGGCGATCAGCAGCTGCTTCTTGCCCGTGGCCTTCACGGCCTTGACGAAGTCCTCGTTGTCCCAGGCGTTGATCTGGCCGGGGCGCGGGATGTAGGGCGCGTCGGGAAACTGGGCCTTCAGCTCGGGCACCAGCGGGCCGTTGGGGCCGTTCTCGAAGCTGGTGGTCAGCACCGTGGGCAGCTTGAAATAGCTGGCGATGTCGGCCAGGGCCAGCACGTTGTTCTTGAACTTGTCGGGGTCGATGTCGCGCACCAGCGAGAGCAGGCCGGTCTGGTGGTCGACCAGCAGCACGGCGACATCGTTCTTGTCGAGACGGGTGTAAGGCTTGGACATGAGAGGCTTCCTTTGCGAGGTTGAATGCCGGGGAAAAATGGCCCCCGATGCATGTCCGTCAGCGTAAAAGCGCACCCGGAAGTCCGGTAGTCGGCGAAATTTGCCTGCAGCGTTCCACCCGATGGACGATGGCAACACCCGTGCGCGCAGGTCGGATGAATTCGCGCCCGCCGGAGCCGATCCCTCGCGGCGGGTAAAATACCCCTACATGTCCCGCTGGTTTGCCGCTACCGTCCTCGCTTTCATGCTGTCCTGCTACGGCTTCGCCGTGCTCGCGCACGGGCTGGTCGGCGGCCACCATGTGACGTCGTCGTCCGGCGAACGCCAGACCGTCGCGACGCTCGCCGCCTCGCTGGCCGATGGCGGCGACAAGGACATCGGCAAGACCTCGTCCGAAGACCCGTCCGCCATGGACGAAGCCGGCTCCGAGCACGCCGAACTGGTCGATGCGCGTCCCCACGCACGCAACCTGCTGGTGCTGTCCGCGCAACCGCCGCGGCTGGGCTCCACCTCGGTGCTCTCGCCGCTGCTCGACCGGCCCAAGCGGCCACCCCGGCCCCACGCCCTCCTCGCCGCCTGAGGCCGCGCGGCGGCGAGCGAACGCCTGAGGACTGTCGCAGTCCGGGCGTTTGCGCTCATCCGATCCGGCCCGTCGCCTGTTTGCGCGACGCCCCTGCCCCTTCTTTTTCAGCCGTCTGACGGCCCCGCCGCGCGTGTCATGCGATCCGTCCGGCCCTCTCTCTTTTTTCAGGATTTTTCGATGAACTCCAGCCAATCGGCCTACCCCTCCAGCTTCGGCGCACCGTTGGCCTCGGTCCAGGAACGCAACCGCGTTCTGCGCAACACCTACTGGCTGCTCGCGCTGTCGATGGTGCCCACCGTGCTGGGCGCCTGGCTCGGCGTGGCCACCGGCCTCACGCGCGCCATGTCGCCGGGCATCGGCATCATGGTGTTCCTCGGCGGCGCCTTCGGCTTCATGTACGCCATCGAGAAGACCAAGAACTCCGCCGCCGGCGTGCCCGTGCTGCTGGCCTTCACCTTCTTCATGGGTCTGATGCTGTCGCGCCTGGTCGGCAGCGTGCTCGGCCTGTCCAACGGCGCCAGCCTGGTCATGACCGCCTTCGCCGGCACCGGCGGCATCTTCCTGGGCATGGCCATGCTCTCGACGGTCATCAAGCGCGACATCTCGGCCATGGGCAAGTGGCTCTTCGTGGGCGCCATCGGCCTGCTCGTGGTGGGCATCGCCAACGTCTTCATCCAGTCGAGCGCGCTGATGATGACGCTGTCGGTCGCCGCCATCGGCATCTTCTCGGCCTTCATCCTGCACGACCTGAAGCGCGTGAAGGACGGCCTGGAGACCAACTACATCTCGGCCACGCTGGGCGTGTACCTGAGCCTCTACAACGTGTTCCAGTCGCTGCTGGCCCTGCTGGGCATCGCCGGCGGCCGCGACGAGTAAGCGCACACAGAACGACAAGCAAGGAAGGAAACACCATGCGCCTCACCACCAAGGGCCGCTTCGCGGTCACCGCGATGATCGACATCGCCCTGCACGGCCGCTCGGGCCCCGTCACGCTGGCCTCGATCAGCCTGCGCCAGCAGGTCTCGCTGTCGTACCTGGAACTGCTGTTCGCCAAGCTGCGCCGCAACGGGCTGGTCGAATCCACCCGCGGCCCCGGCGGCGGCTACTCGCTCAGCCGCAAGGCCGCGGAGATCACGGTGGCCGACATCGTGCTCACCATCGAAGACCTGGGTGCCAGCAAGATCCGCCCGCGCGCCGCCGGCTCGGCCGACGAACCCGGCCGCTGCGAGATCGACGACCTGTGGGCCTCCGTGAACCTGCGCGCCGTCGAGTTCCTGCGCTCGATCTCGCTGCAGAGCCTGGTCGACGAACAGAAGGCCAAGGGCGTGCAGCCCGCCACCAGCGCGGCCGCCCGCCGCACCACGGCCGTCGTCGGCTCGCCGGTGCGCAAGCCCTTCGTGGTCGACGCGCCGAACTCGGTGTTCGCACTGGGCCGGCGCCACAGCACGAGCAGCTGACGGCGATCGGCGCGGCCGCTGCGCCGCGCCTTGAAAGACCGGGCCCCGCGACCTAGACTGGGCAGTGAGGGCACCCGCGGTGCCGGGGGCCAAGGAGCCTGCCATGTACAAGCGTGTTCTCGTCGCAACCGACGGCTCTTCGCTGTCGGACAAGGCGGTGGCCGCGGCCATCGATCTCGCGTTGCTGACCGGCGCCGAGCTGGTGAGCGTCAACGTCGCGCACATCCAGCCCTATGGCTATTTCGAAGGCTCGATGCTGCTGAACCAGACGGACTTCGAAGCCAACCAGAAACACGTCGAGCAGGCGGCCCAGCGCGTGGCCGATGCGGTGCGCGACACCGCCCTGGCCAAGGGCGTGCGCCGCGCCGACGCGGTGGTCATGAAGTCGAACCAGGTGGCCGAAGCCATCATCCACGCTGCCAAGAACCAGGACTGCGACCTGATCGTGATGGCCTCGCACGGGCGCCGCAGCCTGGCCCGGCTGCTGCTGGGCAGCGAGACGCTGCACGTGCTGACGCATTCGCACATTCCGGTGCTGGTGCTGCGCTGAACTGAACGAACGAGGCACCGCGCGCGCAGTGCGCGGGGTTATCTCGTCGCTGCGGACTCGACGGTCTCGACCACCGTGCGGCCGGCCGGCGGGCACGACGGCCCGGCGTCGCGGCCGAAGCAGCGCGCGGCCTGCGTGCGCGCCTGGGCTTCCTGCGCGTGGCGCGCCTGCGCGGCATCGACCTGGTAGTCGAGCAGCCACTTCATGAGCAACAGCATCGCAATGACCAGCCCAAGCGCCACACCCAGCAGGGTCGTGCGCCAGTTGCGAGGTCGCGCCGCAGACGGCGCGCGGGCCGGGGCGCTGCTCTCCATCGCGGTGAAGCCCGCAAGGCTGCGGGACGCACCACCGTCATGGATGCGGCGGCGGGGTGGTTCGGGGGTCGCGGAACGCGCGGACACCGAGGTCTGCGCGCGCTTCACGCGCGGCGCATGGGCAGTGTCCGAAGGCAGGTGGCGGGCAGGCATGACGGGGGCGATTATGAACGCCTTGCGCCCCCGGTCCGCGCGTCAGGCACCGACGCCGAACGCCGCGTGGTACCGCACCTCGCCAACCGGCCACGCGCCGTGGAACGACACGGCCTGAAAGTATTCCGGCGGCACGCCCGGCAACACCAGCCCGGGCCGCACGACGAAGCCAAAGCGGCCATAGAAGGCCGGGTCGCCCAGCAGCACGCAGCCTTGCGCGCCGGCGTCGCGCAGGCCCGCCAGCGCCGCGTCCATCAGCAGCCGGCCGATACCCTGCCCCTGGCGCGCGGGCGCCACCGAGATCGGCCCCAGCCCGTGCCAGCCGGCCGTGCCGTCGGAAACGGCCACCGGCGACACCGCGACGTGGCCGACGATCTCGCCGCCGTCTTCGGCCACGAGCGACAGCGTGAGCTGCCCGGCCGCGCGCAAGGCGTCGACGATGAGGTGTTCGGTGCCGTCGGCATGCGGTGCCTCGGCAAACGCCGCCACCGTCAATTGCCGGATGGAGGCCTCGTCGCCCGGTTGCTCGGGGCGAACCACCGGCCCCGCCTCCGTCCGCCGCGCGGCCTCCACCTTCTTCTGCGTGTCGGCATCCACCAGCGCCCGCATGGCGCGAAACAGCGGCCGGCTGCCGGTGTGCTTCTGGCCGTAGCCGAGGTTGAATTCGTAGTCGAAGTCGGGCGGGTTCGCGCCCTGGTTGTGTTGCAGCAGCGTCTCGAGCTTGTCGAGCGCCTTGACCGCCTGCGCTTCGGGCGTCTCGGCTTTCTCGTACTCGTCCCACAGTGCGAGGATGCCCGCGCGCAGCGGCGCATCGAGCGTGCGCGTGAGCACCTGCAGGTCTTCGCGCTCCTGCGCGCTCTTGTCGGGATGCGCGCCTTGCACGATGGCGGGAATGTCGCCGTGGATCGCCTCGCCCAGGTCGTGCACCACGCACATCTTCAGCACCTTGAGCAGGTCCAGGTCGGCCAGCTCGTCCTCGAAGGCCATGGCCATGAGGCACAGGCGCCAGCTGTGCTCGGCCGTGCTCTCGGTGCGGCCCGAGGCCGTGTGCGCGCTGCGCAGCACGCTCTTGAGGCGCTCGGCCTCGCGAAGGAAGTCCAGCCTTCCCCTGATCTGATCGATGTCCATCTCGCCGTCTCGTTCGTCCTGAAGGGTGTCAGGCCGAGCCTACGCGATCCGGACGCGGGCCGTCGTTGCCTACAGCGCCGGCCCCAGCCCGATCGGTGCGGGCACCGCGTTGACGATGCGCGTGAAGAGCGACGCATACACCTCGTCGGGCGCGGGGTGGTTGGAGAACAGGTCGCGGTTCTCGCCGAAGGCCGCATCGAGCTCGCGCCAGTCGTCGGCACTGAGCACGCGCTCGGCCAGCGGCAGGATCTCGCGTTCCTCGTGCGCCATGTGCTCCAGGTAGAAGCTCACGTACTCGTTCATCGCCTGCTCGAAGGCCAGGCGGCGCGGCTCGCCGAGCATCTCGAAGGCGAGCAGCGCGTGCTCGACGTGGCGGATCTTGCGCTCGCCCCAGGCATGGTCGTTGTCCAGCTTGTCCATCAGGTCGCGCGAGATCGGCGTGCACGCGCGCAGCCGGGGAAAGAGCAGCTCGGTCTCCTTCGGGTGGTGGCGCTTCTCGGGAAACTCGTCCACGTAGAACAGCATCGCGCGCAACGTCGCGAAGTCGGGCATCGTGCCCTTGCGGCGGTGCTGGTCGAGCAGCATCACGATGGAACGCAGCATGGCCGCCAGCGCGGCGTGCTCCTGGCGAATGATCCGGACGGCGGCATGTGTCATGGAGGGTCTCCTTCTTTCGAAGGCCCCAAGGGTCGCAAGCCCGAGGCGGCCCAGGCTTGTTCCAGATCAAGGCCCGTGCATGCAGCCAGGCACAGACTGGCACGGCATCTCCTGTCTTTTTCTTCAACGCACCCTGGAGGTTCCACACCATGTACCAACGCATCCTGGTTCCCGTCGACGGCAGTTCCACCTCCGCCGAAGGCCTGGCCGAAGCCATCCGCCTGGCAAAGCTCACCGGTGGCCGCCTGCGCATCGTCCACATCCTCGATGAGCTCTCGTTCGCGCTCGGCATGGACGTCTACGTCGGCCACTCGGGCGATTGGCTCGGGGCGCTGCGCGCCAACGCCGTGACGCTGCTCGAGAAGGCCTGCGCCCAGGCGCAGGAAGCGGGCGTCGAGGCCGAGGTCGTGCTGCGCGACGGCTTCAAGGCCGGCGCGGTCCACGACCAGGTGGTGACCGAGGCCGTCGATTCGAAGGCCGACCTGATCGTGCTCGGCACGCACGGGCGGCGCGGCCTGAGCCGCTGGGCCATGGGCAGCAGCGCGGAACACATCCTGCGGGTGGCGCCCGTGCCGGTGCTGCTGATCCGCGCGCCCGAAGCCGCGGCCAAGGTGGAGTCCGAGCGCTTCAGCCTGCCGGACGGGCAGGTCGCGAACCAGTAGGCCTGCCACCCGCCGCCGGTTTGACGGGGCCCGGCACCGCGCCCAGAATGGCCTGCTCCGCTCGCGGCTTCTTTCGCGCAAGAACCGCCCGCCCGTTCCCCGTTTCAAGGAGCAGCGCCATGAGCTCACCCCAGCACATCCGGCAGTCCATGGACACCCTCGCGAGCCACTTCGCGACGCATCCCCAGGACGCCCTGACCCAGGACAAGCCGGCCACGGCCACGCTGGTGTCGGGCCTGCACTTTCGCGTGACCGGACCCACGGGAGAATCCATCGCGACCGACATGCCGAAGGCCATCGGAGGCAAGGCTGAAGCGCCATCCCCCGGCTGGTTCATGCGCGCCGCCCTGGCGAGTTGCGAGACGACCGTGATCGCCATGCGGGCGGCGCAGCTCGGCATCGCGTTGACGACCCTCGAAGTGGTCGTCGGCAGCCAGTCGGACAGCCGCGGCCTGCTCGGCGAGCCGGCCTCCGTGCCCGCCGGCCCCAGCCGCATGCACGTCGCGGTGCGGATCGCCGCGGAGGGCGTGCCGGAACAGGCGTTGCGCGACCTCGTGCACTGGGCCGAGGCCCACTCCCCGGTGGGCAGTGCGCTGCGCCGGGCCGTGCCGCTCGAGGTGGCAGTGCAGGTCGGGCCGGCCTGACGGCACCGGCGAAGGCCGTCCTCAGGCGTAGGAACGCAGCCGCACGGCAAAGGCCGCCAGCGGTGCGATGCCGCTGGCTTCGGCGCGCTCGCACCAGTCCTGCAGCCGCTTCACGAGCTGTTCGCCGGTGGCGCCCGAGCGGCTCCACAGCGCGGTCAGCTCGCGTCGCATGGCGTACATCGTTTCCAGTGCCTGCGAAGCCACCAGCGCTTGCGTGAGCTGCGCATGGCGCGTGGCGTCGAGCGCTTTTTCTTCCTTGCCGAGCCAGGGCCGCGCGGCGCGCAGCGCGCGGGCCTTGTTCGGCGCGAGCGCATGCACCCGCGCCAGCTCCTCGGTGCAGGCCTGCTTCAGCGAGCGCGAGTAGTTCGACAGCACGTCGTAGTGGTGCCGGATCACCGCCTGCACCGTGAGCAGGTCGACGGTGGCGCGCGGCGCGGTGAGGCGCGGCTTCGGCGCCAGGTGCTTCACCTTCGCCAGCCCCAGCGCCTGCAGCGCGCGGATGTAGACCCAGCCGATGTCGAACTCGAACCACTTGTTCGACAGCTTCGCCGAGGTCGGGAACGCGTGGTGGTTGTTGTGCAGCTCCTCGCCGCCGATCAAGAGGCCGATGGGAAAGATGTTCGTGCTCGCGTCCGACGCGGGCCAGTTGCGGTAGCCCCAGAAGTGGCCGATGCCGTTGACCACGCCGGCGGCCCAGAACGGAATCCATGCGATCTGAACGAGCAGCACCAGCGCGCCCGGCAGCACGCCGAACAGCGCCATGTCGATCAGGCCCATGCAGGTGATGCCCAGCGTCTGATAGCGCGTGTACAGCCGGCGCTCGAGCCAGTCGTCGGGCGTGCCGTGGCCGTAGCGGCTGAGCGTCTCGGGGTTGCGCGCCTCGGCCACGTACAGCAGCACGCCGCCCCAGAGCACGCGCTTCAGGCCCACCACCTGCGGGCTGTGCGGGTCGTCGGGCGTGTCGCACTTGGCGTGGTGCTTGCGGTGCACCGCGGCCCATTGCTTGGTGACCATGCCCGTCGTCATCCAGAGCCAGAAGCGGAAGAAGTGGCTGGCAATGGGATGCAGGTCGAGCGCGCGGTGCGCCTGGTGGCGGTGCAGGAAGATGGTGACCGAGGCGATGGTGACGTGCGTCAGCGCCAGCGCGGCCAGCAGCACGCCCCACCACGGGAGGTCGAGCGCGCCCGAGAAAAGAAAAGATGCCATTCGTTCGTACCTTCTGGACCCTGTGGACAACGGGCGCGATTCTCGGAAGCGCCCCGCCCGCAGGCCTTGCGCCAGATCAACGGCGGGCGCTGCCGCTGCCACAGCCGCGCCTTGCGTGCTACGCTTCCCGGCTCCCTGCGCCCTTCCCCGTGGCGCCGGCGTTTTTTCTCCCAGCCCCCGCATGACTTCTGCCCCCCACATCGCGGTGCTCGACGACGAGGTCGACATCACGCTGCTGCTGGCCAACTACCTCCAGGGCCACGGCTATCGCGTCACCCAGATCCACGACGGCGCGGCGCTGCGCTCGCTCATGGCCGCCGACCCGGCCGACCTCGTGCTGCTGGACCTCGGCCTGCCCGGCGAAGACGGCTTTTCCATCGCCCGCCACATGCGCGAGAACTGGCGCTGCGGCCTCGTGATCGTCACCGGCCGCGGCGACCCGGTGGACAAGGTGGTGGGCCTCGAAGTGGGCGCCGACGACTACGTGACCAAGCCCTTCGACCTGCGCGAGCTGGCGGCGCGCGTCAAGGCCGTGCTGCGGCGCCTGACGCCCGACGCGTCGGCGGCCGCCGCCGCCCCCACGCCGCCCGAGCGCCTGCGCTTCGCGGGCTGGCGCCTGGACACCGCCGCGCGCAGCCTCAGCAACGCGCAGGGCGAGGCCGTGGCGCTGACCACCGGCGAGTTCGACCTGCTGTGCGCCTTCGCGCGGCATCCGGGCCGCGTGCTCTCGCGCGACTTCCTGCTCGAGCAGACGCGCGGACGCGAAGCCGCCCCCTTCGACCGCACGATCGACGTGCAGGTGGGCCGGCTGCGCAAGAAGATCGAGGCCAACGCCGACGATCCGCAGCTCATCAAGTCGGTGCGCGGCGCGGGCTACATCCTGGTGCCGCCGGTCACCCATGGCTGACGGCAGCGCACCCTCGATTCCCGGACTGCCCTCGGGCATCGAGGAAGGCAGCGTGTTCCGCTCGCTGTTCGCCGCGTATCCCGATTCGCTGCTGGTGGTGGACCAGTCGGGCCGCATCGTGCTGGCCAACCCCTCGGCCGCCGCCATGCTCGGCTACGCGGCCGACGAGCTCGTGGGCCTGAGCGTGGAAGCGCTGGTGCCCGACAGCATCCGCCCGCGCCACGCGGCGTTTCGCGAAGCCTACGGCCGCGCGCCGCGCCCGCGCCCGATGGGCACCGACATGGAGCTCGTCGCCAAGCGCAAGGACGGCAGCGAGGTGATGGTCGAGATCGCGCTGAGCCCGCTGCAGAACCAGGGCCTGCCCTTCGTGGTGGCCGCGATCCGCGACATCGGCGCCTACCCGCGCGTGAAGCAGGCGCTGCAGCGCGCGCGCTACAGCGAGCACCTGGCCCAACTGGGCCGGCTGGCGGTCGACACGCGCGACCTGCAGGTGGTGCTGGCGCAGGTGCCCGACATCGTCGCGACCGCATTGCAGGTCGAGGTGGCGATGGTGTGGCTGCTCGACGGCAGCCAGCGCGAGTTCCGCCTGGCCAGCGGCGTGGGCATGGTCGCCGACGAGAGCGTGGGCCTGCGCATCGCCAACCGGCCCGACACGCAACCCGGCTACGTGCTCTCGCAAGGCTGCCCCGTCGTGGTCACGGACTACCGCGAAGAGCGCCGCTTCACCGTGCCGCCCGCTTACCTCGAGGCCGGCTTGGTCAGCGCACTGGCCGTGCCGCTGTCCGACCGGGGCCGCGTGACCGGCATGCTGTCGGTGCGCGCCACGGCCGCGCGGCGCTTCGGCGACGAGGAAATCCGCTTTCTCGAATCGGTGGCGAGCCTGCTGGCCACCAGCCTGCAGCGCGTGCAGACCGAGGAGGCGCTGAACCACGCGCAGCGCCTGGAGAGCGTGGGCCAGCTCACCGGCGGCATCGCGCACGACTTCAACAACCTGCTGACCATCATCCAGGGCAACCTGCAGGTGCTCGAAGAGCTGCCGCAGCTCGCGGCCGACGGCTACGCGCAGCAGCTCGTGGCCGCCGCCGCGCGCGCCAGCCGGCGCGGCGCCGAACTCACGGGCAAGCTGCTGGCCTTCTCGCGGCGCCAGATGCTGCAGCCCGACGCGGTCGACGTGCGGCAGATGCTGCACTCGCTCACCGACATGCTGCGCCGCACGCTCGACCAGCGCATCCAGATCGAGATCGACGCCGACGACCCCTGCCCCGCCGTGCGCGCCGACCCGGGCCAGCTCGAATCGGCGCTGCTGAACATCGCCATCAACGCGCGCGACGCCATGCCCGAGGGCGGGCGCCTGCACTTTCGCGCCGAGGCCTGCGACGCCCTGCCCGCCACCGTGCGCCAGGAACTGAGCGACGCCGACGCCGGCCGCCGCTTCGTCGCGCTCTCCATCGCCGACAGCGGCACCGGCATGACCGACGCGGTCATGGAGCACCTCTTCGAGCCCTTCTTCACCACCAAGGAAGCCGGGCGCGGCACCGGCCTGGGCCTGAGCACGGTGTACGGTTTCGTGAAGCAGTCGCGCGGCGCCATCGCCATCGACAGCAAGCTCAACGCCGGCACCACCGTGACGCTCTACCTGCCGCAGGTCGAGGCCGATGCGGCGAGCACTGCGGCACCTGCCGACGAAGAGCCCATGGAGATCGAAGCCGAAGCCACGCTGGCCCCGGGCCTGCGCGTGATGCTGGTCGAAGACGACGCCGAGGTACGCCAGGTGGTCCACACCTTCCTCACCACGCTGGGCTGCGAGGTCGCGACCGCCGCCAACGCCGAGCAGGCCTTGCCCGCCATGGCGGCCGAGGCCACGCTCTTCGACCTGCTGCTGAGCGACATCGCGCTCGGCCCCGGCATGCGCGGCACGCGGCTGGCCGCCGAGGCGGTGCAACGCCAGCCACGCCTCGCGGTGCTGCTGATGTCGGGCTTCTCGGCCGAGCTGCTCGACGCCGACCGCGAAGCGCCCCCGGGCTGGGAGCTGCTGCGCAAGCCCTATTCACGCAGTGAGCTCGCGCGCGCGATGGCGCGGGCGCTGCTCAACGTCGCTTCTTACTGAAGCATCGCCGGCGCCGGCGCCAGGCAGCGCTGCACGAAGGCCGAGAGCGCGCCCACGTCGGGAATCTGCACCTCGCGCCGGCCCTTGGTGGCGAAGCCGATGACCTTGTCGCGCGCCAGCCGCGAGAGTGCGCGGCTCACGCTTTCGAGCGTCATGCCCAGGTAGTTGCCGATTTCGGCGCGCGTCATGCGCAGTGTGATCTCGTCGGTGCGCATGCCGCGATCAGCCAGCGACTCGGCCCAGTAGCGCAGGAAGTCGGCCACGCGCGCGTCGGCCGGCAAGGTGCACACCGACATCAGCGAATCGCGGTCGTGCGCGATCTCGCGGCTCATCGCGGCGTGCAGCATCTGCAGCAGCGCGGGGTGCGTGGCGCAGGCGGCCAGCAGCGATTCGTAGGGCACGACCCAGACCTCGCCCGTGTCCATCGCCACGGCGTCGCACACGTAGCGCTGGCCCGCGATGCCGTCGAAGCCCAGCCAGTCGCCGCGGAACTTCAGGCCCACCACCTGCTCGCGGCCGTCGGCCGAGAGATTCACGATCTTGAAGAAGCCCGAGTTCAGGATGTAGAGGTTGCCGAAGCGTTCGCCCGCCTGGTAGATCACGTCGCCCGTGTGCACCATGCGGCGCTGCGGCTGCAGCTGCTCGGCCAGCAGGCGCAGGCGCTCGGCCGTGCGGCGGCCCGCGTCTTCCTTCTGCACCGCTGCCGGCAGCGGCCGAAGCGGGAGGATGGGGTTGGGGCGAGCACTCGTGAGCATGGGGATTCCTCGGCGTTCAGTCTGTCTTGTGTGGCGTTGCCTGCGATCAGGCGATGTCTCGATGCTAGGAAGCGCGAGGCCCCGCAGTGACAACGGCCCGCATCGGTGCGTAACGTCGGGTGAATGCTCTGTGTCCGGCGTGTAACAGCGGCGCGCTCCTTGATGTGCGTCAAGGCCGGCGCGGCCGGGGTGGCTAGCCTCCGCGAGACACATGTCGAACCTTGCCATGCACCCTTCCACCGCCGCGCTGTCGCCCCAGAGAGAGGCCAGCCTGCTGGGCCGCGCCCGGCTGCTCCAGCGCGCCGCACTCGACGGCGCCGCGCCGCCGCGGCTGCTGCGCGGCAAGAACCTCGGCCTGCTCAGCGAGACCGGCGACAGCGCCGCCCTCGCCCTGCTGCGCCAGGCCGCCGAGGAACTGGGCGCGCAGGTCGCGACCATGCGATCCAGCCTGTCGACCGACACGCCGGTGCAGGAGCTGCAGCACACGGCGCGCATGCTCGGGCGGCTCTACGACGCCGTCGCCTGCGAGGGCATCGATGCCGCGCTGGTGCGCCAGATCGGCCAGCACGCGGGCATTCCGGTGCACGACGGCGCCGCAGCCGACAGCCACCCCACGGCCGCGCTCGCGGGCCTGCTCGGCGAGCGCACGGCGGCGGCGGACAACCGGAGGTTCGTGCTGCAGGCGTTGCTGATCGAGAGCATCGCCTGACGAGATAGCGCGTCAGCCGCACCAGTCGGCGATGCGGTGGCTCAGGTCCATCCACAGCGCCTGCAGCGCCACCGCCGCCAGCAACACCCCCGCCAGCCGTGCGCCCCAGGCCTGTCGCGTGCCGCTGTCGCCCCACCCGCGCAAGCGCTGCCACAGCCACGGCGCGGCGAGCAGCGACACGCTGCTGCCGAGCGCGAACAGCGCCATCGTCGATGCACCTTGGAGCGGCCCGTTTCCCAGCGCGGCCAGCATGAGTGCCGAATAGAGCAGGCCGCAGGGCATCGCGACCCACAGCGTGCCGGTGGCGAGCACGCCCAACAGCGAGCCGCCGGCCATGGGCCGCAGGCGCGCCTCGAGCGCGCGCCCGGCGCGCTGCGCCCACAGCGGCTGGCGGCCCGCGACGGCGAGCACCACGCCCCAGGCGAGCACGAACACATGCAGCATCACCCACAGCGGCCGCCAGGCCGCGACCTGCGCGCTCGCTGCGCCCAGGCCGTGCAGGCTCGCGGCGGCGATGGCACCGGCGGCTGCGTAGCTCGCCATGCGGCCGAGGTGGAAGGCGACCGGTGCAATGGGATGCACGGCCTGCGCGGGCCCGCCCACCGGCACGATGCGGATCACCGCGGACGACACCGCGCCGCACATCGCCACGCAGTGCGGCCCGCCCGCGAGCCCCATCAGCAGCGCGGCGCCGGCGAGTGCGGGGGATTCCATCGAATCAAACGACGCGCGAAAAGCGCGTGCGCGTCGCAGCGCAGTAGCGGTCGAACACCATCGCCACCGCACGCACGAGGAACCAGCCGGCCTCGGTGACCTCGATGGCACGCGGCGACAGGCGCACCAGCCCTTGCTCGGCCATCGGCGCCAGCGCGGCACGCTCGGGGGCGAAATAGTCCGCGAAGGCGATGCCGTGCGCGGCCTCGACGGCGTCGAAGTCGACGCGGCCACGGCACATCAGCGCCATGATGACCTCGCGGCGCAGCAGGTCGTCGTCCGACAGCGCGAGCCCCTTGACCACGGGCAGGCGGCCCTGGTCGAGCAGCGCGTAGTAGTCCTCCAGCGTCTTCGCGTTCTGGCTGTAGGTCGCGCCCACACGGCCGATGGCCGACACGCCGAGCGCGACGAGGTCGCCGTCGGGCTGCGTGCTGTAGCCCTGGAAGTCGCGATGCAGCCGGCCCTCGCGCTTGGCCACGGCCAGCGGATCGTCGGGCAGCGCGAAGTGGTCCATGCCGATGTAGACATAGCCGGCCTCGCTGAGCGCGGCGATCGCGCGCCCGAGCATGCGCACGCGCGTGGGCGCATCGGGCAGCTCGTCGGCCGCGATCCGCCGCTGCGGCTTGAAGCGCTCCGGCAGGTGGGCGTAGGCATACAGCGCGATGCGGTCGGGCCGCAGTTCGCGGATCTGCGCGAGCGTGCGCTCGAACGAGGCATCGTTCTGGCGCGGCAGGCCGTAAATCAGGTCGACGTTGATCGATTTGAAACCCAGCGTGCGCGCCGCGTCCATGAGCGCGAAGACCTGCGCCGCCGGCTGGATGCGGTGCACGGCCTGCTGCACGGCGGGGTCGAAGTCCTGCACGCCGAAGCTCAGGCGGTTGAACCCGAGCGCGGCCAGCGCCGCGAGGCGCTTCGCATCGACCGTGCGCGGATCGATCTCGATCGACTGCTCGCCGCCCGGCACGAAGGCGAATGCGCGGCGCAGCAGGGCCACCAGCTCGCCCAGTTCCTCATCGTCGAGGAAGGTCGGCGTGCCGCCGCCCAGGTGCAGCTGGCCGACGGGCGCACCGGGCCCGAGCTGCGCGACCTGCAGCGCCACTTCGCGCGCCAGGTAGTCGAGGTACTGCCGCCCGCGCTCGCGGTGCTTCGTCACGACCTTGTTGCAGGCGCAGTAATAGCACAGCGATTCGCAGAACGGGATGTGCACGTACAGCGACAGCGGCTCGCCGACCGCATCCGCATCGCGCCGCAGGTGCAGCGCCTGCGCGTAGTCGCCGGCGCCGAAGGTCTCGACGAAACGGTCGGCCGTCGGGTACGAGGTGTAGCGCGGGCCGGGCACGTCGAAGCGGCGCAGCAGCTCGACGGGCAACACGGACGGGGTCTCGGGAACGCAGGCCAGGGGCAGGCTCATGACGCGGTCTCTTTCTCGGACGGCAGCGCCAGCAGCGTGGTGCACGCGCTCGAGGCCGCCGCCATCAGCCAGAACACGAAGAAGGACACGGTGTAGATGCCCTGGCGCGACATGCGCAGCGCATCGGCGCCGCAGTACGAATGGATCGGATCGATCATCGCGAACACCAGCACCTCCATGCCGCAGGCCACGAGGAACGACGGCCACAGGATGCCGGCGATGCGGCGCATGGCACTCATGGGGCCGCCCTCTTGGGCACCGGCACATCGTCCTCGGGCGTGGCCGCGTGGTTGCGCCCGGCCTGCGCCGGCATGCGCTTCTTGTCGGCCAGCGTGCGGTTGATCTCGATGCCTTCGCGGTAGTAGTCCTCCGACACCAGCACCTCGGGCGTGCGCAGCGCCAGCCACACGGTCGCGATGCTGGCCAGCACCACGGCGGCGGGCCCCGCGATCACCAGCCAGACCAGCGGGTAGCGCCACCAGGGGCCGGAGGTCGCGGGCGCGTTCATCGGCAGGGCATCGTTCATGGGAAGACCTTTCAGCGCGGCACCAGGAAGACCGCTTTTTCGGAAACCTGCGCCGCGCCATCCGCCTGCCGGATGTCGAAGTGCACCGTGTGCGAACCGGCCGGCGCGGCGCCGTAAGGCACCTGCAGCCGCACCGCCACCCAGCGCGCCTGCGCGGGCTCGACCTCGATGGCCTCGTCGGGCGAGGCCACGCTCAGCCCGTCGATGCCGCGCGCGGCGATGCGGTAGTGCTGCGTGCGCTCGGTCGCGTTCATGATCTGCAGCCGGTAGACGTTCTCCAGCCGACCGCCCTCGACGATGCGCGCCAGCGAGGCGCGGTCGCGCACCACGTCGACCTTCAGCGGCGTGCGCGCGACCAGGCTGGCGAGCAGGCCCGCCACCAGCAGCGCGAGCAGCGCCGTGTAGACCAGCACGCGCGGGCGCAGCACACGGCGCCACAGCTGGCGGCGCGACCAGCCGGCCTCCATGCCGTTCTGCGTGTCGTAGCGGATCAGGCGCGGCGCGTAGCCCATCTTGTCCATCACGCTGTCGCAGGCGTCCACGCACAGGCCGCAGCCGATGCACTCGTACAGCAGGCCCTGGCGGATGTCGATGCCGGTGGGGCACACCTGCACGCACAGGCTGCAGTCGATGCAGTCGCCCAAGGCGGCGCTGCGCGGGTCGACGTTCTTGCGGCGCGGCGCACGCGGCTCGCCGCGCCGCGGGTCGTAGCTGACGATGAGCGTGTCGCGGTCGAACATCGCGCTCTGGAAGCGCGCGTAGGGGCACATGTACTTGCACACCTGCTCACGCATGAAGCCGGCGTTGCCGTACGTGGCGAAGCCGTAGAAGAACACCCAGAACACCTCCCACGAGCCCATCTGCGTCTGCAGGAAGGCCATGCCCAGCTCGCGGATGGGCGTGAAGTAGCCCACGAAGGTGAAGCCGGTCCACAGCGCGATGCCGATCCAGACGAGGTGCTTGAAGGCCTTCTTCACCAGCTTCTCGAGCGAGAACGCGCCGGCGTCGAGCCGGATGCGCGCGCTGCGGTTGCCTTCGATGCGCTGCTCCACCCACAGGAACATCTCGGTGTAGACGGTCTGCGGGCAGGCGTAGCCGCACCACAGGCGACCAGCCACGGCCGTGAAGAGAAAGAGGGAGAGCGCGCTGATCACCAGCAGGCCCGACAGGTAGATCAGGTCCTGCGGGTACAGCACCAGGCCGAAGATGTAGAAGCGCCGCGCGGCCAGGTCGAACAGCACCATCTGCCGCTCGCCCCATTCCACCCAGGGCATGCCATAGAACACCAGCTGCGTGAGGAAGACCATGGCCCAGCGCCAGCGCGCGAACAGGCCCTGCACGCTGCGCGGGTAGATCTTCTTCGTCGCCTCGTACAGGCCGACCTCCGGCGCGGCGGCGGGCGGCGCACTGACGATCGGGATGACCGTCTTTCGCGTCATGGCGTCCCGGTCGCAGGGTTGGACATGCCCCACACGTAGGAGGCCAGCAGCTTGATCTGCGCCTCGGTCAGGCGGCCTTCCTGCGCGGGCATGGCGCTGTGCTTGCCCTCGTTGATGATCTGCACGATGGCGGCCTCGCCGTAGCCGTGCAGCCAGATGCGGTCGTTCAGGCGCGGGGCGCCCAGCGCCGGGTTGCCCACGCCGCCGATGCCGTGGCAGGCCGCGCAGGCGGCGAACTTGGGCTTGCCCAGGCCCGCGCGCAGCGAGTCGTGCGGCTCGCCCGACAGGCTCAGCACGTAGTTGGCGACGTTCTTCACGTCGTCGGGCGTGCCGACCATCGCGGCGGCCGGCGGCATGGTGCCGATGCGGCCCTTGGTGATCGATTCGACGATCTTGTCGGGCGTGCCGCCGTGCAGCCAGTCGGCATCGGTGAGGTTGGGAAAGCCCTTGCTGCCGCGCGCGTCGGAGCCGTGGCACTGCGCACAGTTGTTCATGAACAGGCGCTCGCCGATGGCGCGGGCCTGCGGGTCGCGCGCGACCTCCTCCAGGGGCATGGGCGCGTAGCGCGCGTACACCGGCGCCAGTGCCTGCGTGGCCTTGGCCACGTCCTGCTGGTACTCGGCGCGCGAGCTCCAGTCGTTCGTGCCGCGGAAGCTGCCCAGGCCCGGGAACACGGCCAGGTAGCCGAGCGAGAAGACGATGGTCAGAACGAACAGGCCCACCCACCACAGCGGCAGCGGGTTGTTGGCTTCGCGCAGGTCTTCGTCCCACACGTGGCCGGTGGTGTTGTCGGCGTCGGAGGGCACGCGCTTGCGCGCCGTGAGCCACAAGAGCAGCACGCAGCCCAGGATGCTCAGCAGCGAGGCCACGGCCACGTAGCTGGACCAGAAGTTATTGATGAAGTCGCTCATCGTGGGGCTCCCTTCAGTCCTGCTCGAACGGCAACCGGGCCGCTTCGGCGAAGCGCTGCGTGTTGCGGCGCGAGCAGGCCCAGGCCACGATGCCGATGAAGACGACGAAGCAGGCGATGGTGGCGGCGATGCGCAGGGTGGTGATGTCGGTCATGGGGCGTTGCCTGTTCTTTCTTCTTACTTGAGCGCCAGGCCCAGCGACTGCAGGTAGGCCACGGTGGCGTCCATGTCGGTCTTGCCGGCGACCTCGTCGGCGGCCTTGGCAATCTCTTCGTCGGTGTAGGGCACGCCCACCGTGCGCAGCGCGCGCATGCGGGTGGCGATGCTGCCGGCGTCGACCAGCCCCTTCTCCAGCCACGGGTAGGCCGGCATGTTCGACTCGGGCACGAGGTCGCGCGGGTTGTTCAGGTGGATGCGGTGCCACTCGTCGCTGTACTTGCCGCCCACGCGGTGCAGGTCGGGGCCGGTGCGCTTGCTGCCCCACTGGAAGGGGTGGTCGTACACGAACTCGCCGGCCACCGAGTAGTGGCCGTAGCGCAGCGTCTCCGAGCGGAACGGGCGGATCATCTGCGAGTGGCAGTTGTAGCAACCCTCGCGCAGGTACACGTCGCGGCCGGCCAGCTGCAGCGGCGTGAGCGGCTTCACGCCCTCCACGGCCTCGGTGGTCGACTTCTGGAAGAACAGCGGCACGATCTCCACGAGGCCGCCGATGGCCACCACCAGCAGGATCAGCACGATCATCAGCAGGTTGTTGGTCTCGACCTTCTCGTGCGTGAAGCCGGTGGCGGCGGGCGCGGAGTTCTGGTTGTCAGGTGCGTTCATCGTGCGTCTTCAAAGGCTTCGGGGCTTCAGGCGTGGGCGGCGGCAACGGCCGGGATCTCGGCGCGCACCGAGCGCCCGGTGATCACGGTCATCCAGACGTTCCAGGCCATGACCAGCATGCCGCCCAGGTAGAGCACGCCGCCGATCACGCGCACCAGGTAGTAGGGGAAGGTGGCCTTCACGCTTTCGACGAAGGTGTAGGTCAGCGTGCCGTCGGCATTGATCTCGCGCCACATGAGGCCCTGCATCACGCCGGCGATCCACATCGCGGCGATGTACAGCACGATGCCGATGGTGGCCATCCAGAAGTGCACGTCGATGGCGCGCACGCTGTACATGGCGAGGCGGCCGTACATGCGCGGGATCAGGTAGTACAGCGACCCCATGGTGATGAAGCCCACCCAGCCCAGCGCGCCGGAGTGCACGTGGCCCACGGTCCAGTCGGTGTAGTGGCTCAGGGCGTTGACGGTCTTGATGGACATCATCGGACCCTCGAAGGTCGACATGCCGTAGAACGACAGCGCGACGATCAGGAAGCGCAGGATCGGGTCGGTGCGCAGCTTGTGCCAGGCGCCCGAGAGCGTCATCACGCCGTTGATCATGCCGCCCCAGCTGGGCGCGAGAAGGATGAGCGAGAACACCATGCCCAGCGACTGCGTCCAGTCGGGCAGCGCGGTGTAGTGCAGGTGGTGCGGGCCGGCCCACATGTAGGTGAAGATCAGCGCCCAGAAGTGCACGATCGACAGCCGGTACGAGTACACCGGGCGCCCCGCCTGCTTGGGGATGTAGTAGTACATCATTCCCAGGAAGCCGGCGGTGAGGAAGAAGCCCACGGCGTTGTGGCCGTACCACCACTGCACCATCGCGTCCTGCACGCCGGCGTAGGCCGAGTAGCTCTTCATCCAGCCGGCCGGAATGGCCGCGCTGTTGACGATGTGCAGCAGCGCCACCGCGATGATGAAGGCGCCGTAGAACCAGTTGGCCACGTAGATGTGGCGCACCTTGCGCAGCCCGATGGTGCCGAAGAACACGATGGCGTAGGCCACCCAGACCACCGCGATCAGGATGTCGATGGGCCATTCGAGCTCGGCGTATTCCTTGCCGCTGGTGTAGCCCAGCGGCAGGCTGATGGCGGCGGCGACGATCACCAGCTGCCAGCCCCAGAACACGAACGAGGCCAGCGCCGGCGCGAACAGCCGCACCTGGCAGGTGCGCTGCACGACGTGGAAGCTCGTGGCCATGAGCGCGCAGCCGCCGAAGGCGAAGATCACCGCGTTGGTGTGCAGCGGGCGCAGGCGACCGTAGCTGAGCCAGGGAATACCGAGGTTGAGTTCGGGCCAGGTCAGCTGCGAGGCGATGATCACGCCCACCAGCATGCCGACCACCCCCCAGACCACCGACATGAGTGCGAACTGCCGCACGACGGTGTCGTCGTAGATGGCCGCGGGAGGGTGCGTGGTCTGCTGCATCGTGGTGCCCGTAGATGTGGTTTGCGGGCAGTGTCTGCCCGCGTCGCCCGGGCAGGCTTGATGCAGATCAAGCCCGCTCCGTTCTCCACTGCGGCTTGTATCGACGGCGGCACACGAGCTCGAACGATGCCGAAGGCCGCGGAGCAGGCCGTGCCAGAACACCCGCGGAACTGGCTATGCCAGGCCGCAGGGTGTGCCCCCTGCAAGGGGGTTGGCGAAGCGACACGAAGTGCGCGTAGCCTGGGGGTTAGTCATTCTTCAGGATGCGGTCGCCTTCGACCTCGATGTCCTCGAACTGGCCGCGTTCGATAGCCCACCAGAGGCCCCCGAGGATCGCGAGCACGAGCGCCACCGACAGCGGCACGAGCAGGAACAGAACGTCCATCTCAGGCCACCGCCGCTTTCCCCGGCGCGGCCAGGCGCGCCGCGTTGAGCACCACGAGCAGCGAACTCGCGGCCATGCCCAGCCCGGCGAGCCAGGGCGGCAGCCAGCCGGCCACCGCCAGCGGCACGCACACGGCGTTGTAGGCCGCGGCCCAGAACAGGTTCTGGCGCACCACGCGCAGCGTGCGGCGCGCCTGCGCCACCGCGGCGGGAATGGCCTGCAGTGCGTCGCCCAGCACCACGAAGTCGGAGCGTGCACGCGACAGCGGCACGGCGTGGCCGAAGGCGAACGAGGCGTTGGCGCGCGCCAGGCTGGGGCCGTCGTTCAGGCCGTCGCCGACCATCGCCACCTCGCGCCCGGCCGCTTGCAATTGCCACAGCACCTCGAGCTTGTCTTCGGGTGCGCAGTCGCCCTGCACCGCCGCGATGCCGGCCTGCGCGCCGATGGCACGCGCCGCGTTCTCGCGGTCGCCCGAGAGCAGGCGCACCGACAAGCCCTGCGCCTGCAGCGCCGCCACGGCCTGCGTGGCGTCGGGGCGCAGCTCCTCGGCGAGCACGAAGCTGGCGAGCCAGCCCTCGTCGTCGCTCAGGTGGATCTGCGCCGCATCGACCTGCAGCGGCGGCACCTCGCAGAAGGCCGCCGAGCCCAGCCGCACGGGGCGCGCACCGTGGTCGTCCACCGCATCGCGCCGGTGCAGCGAGGCCGCCACGCCCTGCCCCACCGTCTCGCGCAGCTGCGTCGCCGACCAGGCCGGCGGCGCGCGGAACTGCGCCTGCCAGGCGTTCACGAGCGCGCGCGCGGCCGGATGCAGCGACAGCGCCGCGAGCGCCGCACCGATCTCCAGCGCATCGCCGGGGCGCAGGCCCTGGCGGCAGTACACGCGCTCCAGGCGCGGCGTGTCGCCCGTGAGCGTGCCGGTCTTGTCGAACACCACGGTGTCGACGCCGGCCAGCGCTTCGAGCGCCTGCAGGTTCGACGTGAGCACGCCGCCGCGCGCCAGGGCGCCCGCGCTCGCGAGCATCGCGGCGGGCGTGGCGAGCGACAACGCGCACGGGCAGGTGACGATCAGCACCGCCACCGCGACCATCAGCGCCTTGCCGGGATCGACCGCCCACCACAGCGCGCCCGCGCCGAGCGCGCAGGCCAGCACCGCGATGAGAAAGGGCCGCGCCACGCGGTCGGCCAGCCGGGCCAGGCGCGGCTTGTCGAGCGCGGCGTTTTCCATGAGCCGCACGATCTGCGCGAAGCGCGTGCCCTCGCCCACCGAGGCGATGCGCACCTGCACCACGGCCGAGAGGTTGTGGCTGCCTGCGAGCACGCGGTCGCCGCAGGGGCGCGGCACGGGGCGCGACTCGCCGGTGAGCAGCGCCTCGTCGGCGGTGGTGTCGCCGTCGATCACCGTGCCGTCGGCCGGAAAGGCCTCGCCCGGGCGCACGCGCACCACGTCGCCCGCGCCGAGCCGGCGCACCGCCACGCGGGTCCATTCGCCATCGGGCCCGCGGCGCTCCACGCTGTCGGGCAGCCGGTGCATCAGCGCCTCGAGCGCGCCGGCCGTGCGGTCGCGCAGCCGCGCCTCGAGCCAGCGGCCGGTGAGCAGGAAGAAAACGAACATCGTCAGCGAATCGAAGTAGACCTCGTGCCCCAGCGGCCCGGTGGGGTCGAAGGTGGCGGCCGTGCTCACCACGAAGGTGATGACGACGCCGAAGGTCACGGGCAGGTCCATGCCGACGCGGCCGATGCGCAGGTCGCGCCAGGCGCTGCGAAAGAAAGGCCCGCACGAGAACAGCACCACGGGCAGGCTGAGCACCCACGAGGCCCAGCGCAGCAGCTGCGCCGCATCGGCCGTCATGTCGCCGGGGCGCGCGACGTAGGCCGGGTAGGCGTACATCATCACCTGCATCATGCAAAAGCCCGCGACCAGCCAGCGCCACAGCGCCATGCGCAGTTCGCGCGTGCGCGTCTCGCGCGCGCTGCGGCTGCCGGCCGGCAGCAGGGGGTAGCCAGCGCGCGCGCTGGCCTCGAACCAGCGCGAAGGCCGCGTGGCCGTGGCCGACCACACGACGCGCGCGCGCCGGCTCGCGGCATTCACCTGCACCTCGGCCACGCCGGGCACCTGCGCCAGCGCGGCCTCGACGGTGAAGGCGCAGCCCGCGCAGTGCATGCCCTCGACCGCCACCTGCGACTCCCAGCGGCCTGTGCCGGCCTCCAGCGGGCGGCCGAACGCGGCCCACTCGGCGGGGTCGTCGAGCAGCTGCCAAGCGTCGGCGCGGGCATCGGCCCCCGTGGACGACGGAACGGACGGAAACGGCGCGAGCGCGGCGGAAGCTTGCATCGGGGCAGGCTAAATGCCGGGCCGATGCAAGCGTTTGATCTGCATCAAGGTTCGTTGCGGCGGCCGGGGCCGCGCAGGACCGTCAGTCAGCCAGTCAAGCGGGCGTCTTCGCGAGCTCCACCGGCGGCGTGCCGGCCTTGAACATGCTCGCCAGCTGCTTGCGCAGTTCGGGCGTGTCGGTGTGGCCGTGAACGGCCACGGCGTGCTGGACGGCGGCATCGAGCAGTTCGCCTTCGGAGTCGGCGCAGAGCGCGACACTGCAGTTCATCGTGCTTGGGTACTCGCGGCAGTCGATGTATTGGCGGGACATGGCGCCTCCTTTGTCCTTACGGACGAGCTTCGAAGATCAGGTTGAAGGGCGTTTCGCTGGCGCGGCGGAAGTGCGAGAAGCCGCCCTGCGAGACGACGTCGCGCAGGCGCGCTTCGCCGGCCTGCGCCCCCAGGCACAGGCCCACTTCCTGCGAACGCGAGGCCGGCGTGCAGATGAAGCTGGAGGCCGAATAGAACACGCGCCCCACCGGGTTGATGTTGTCTTCCAGCCGGTCGTTGGCAAAGGGTTCGACGATCATCCACGTGCCCTGCGGCTTGAGGGTGCGCCGCACGTGCGCCGCCGCACCGACGGGGTCGCCCATGTCGTGCAGGCAGTCGAAGACGGCGACCAGGTCGTAGTCTTCGCCGGGGAAATCCTTGGCGCTCGCGACCTCGAAGCGCAGACGCTTTTCATCGTCGACGCCGGCCTTGCGCGCGGTTTCGCGCGCACGCTCGATCGACGGTGCGTGGTAGTCGAAGCCGACGAAGCTGGATTGGGGATAAGCTTGTGCCATCAGCAGCGTCGAGGCACCGTGCCCGCAGCCCACGTCCGCCACGCGCGCGCCGCTTTTCAGCAAAGGCTCGATGCCTTCGAGCGCCGGAATCCACTGGCTCACCAGGTTGGCCGCGTAGCCGGGCCGGAAGAAGCGCTCGGTGCCGTGGAACAGGGCCACGTCGTGCTCGTGCCAGCCGATGCCCAGGCCCGTGCGCATGGCCTGGACCATCTTGGGAATGATCTTGAACTGCGCCACGGCGATCTGGAACGCGCCGGGCACGAAGGCCGGGCTGCCTTCCTCGGCCAGCGCGAAGGCCTGTTCCTCGGTCAGCGAGAACAGCTCGCCCTTCGGGTCGTATTCGACGTAGCCGCTGGCGGCCTGGGCCGAGAGCCATTCGCGCAGGTAGCGCGGGTCGGTCTCGGTGCGGCGGGCGAGTTGCTCCGCCGTGGCGGGGCCTTCGGCCAGTGCCTTGTACAGGCCGAGCTGGTCGCCGACGACGATGGTGGCCGCGTGCATCACGGCCCCGATGTCGTGGACGAAGTTACCCATGAACGCGTTAAGCCGTGTTTCGTCGATGGCCATGTGTATCCCCTTCGTCGACAAGCGACTGGCGCGCCCGCTGCCTGCCTATACTGAATTCGAGGCAAAGGGCCTGCGAGCATCCTGTCTCTCGATGCATGCGGGCGCCATACGCAGCAATGCGTATGCACCGTGAAAGGGCATGCCATGACGCACCTGTCGCGCAACGATTGGGCGAGCGCGCTTCGCCTGCTGGACAAACTGGAGTCCGGCCATGTGCCCGTGCGGCATCGCAGCGCCGACGCGCATCCCACGCGCACCACCCGCCGCATCGCCAAGGCACCGGGCCGGCGCGAGTTGCGCCGCGCCGCCCAGCAGGCCGACTACTGCCGGCGCGTGGGGCTGGAGCATGCGATGGCGGTGGCCTTCCTGTACCGGCTGGCCTGCCGCGCGCCGGCGCCGTTGCCCGATGCACAGCCTGCCGGCCTCACGCCGCGCGAGGGCGATGTCATGCACTGGCTCTCGCAGGGCAAGACCGACGCCGAGATCGCCGCCCTGCTGACGATCAGCCCCCGCACCGTGCACAAGCACCTGGAGCATGTCTACGTGAAGCTGGGCGTGGAGACGCGCACGGCCGCCGTGATGCGCGCGCTCGCCATGGGCCGATCTGTCTGAAGAAGAGAGATCGGCTCCTTTCCCCTACTCGATGCGGAAGACGAACTCCTGCGTCGCCAGCACCTCGGCGTCGCCCGTGGTCTGGCATTCGTAGCGCATCACCGCGGCGCGCACGGCCGAGTGGTACACGCGCGGCCCCGACAGGAAGCGCACCTCCTGCACATGGCCGCCCTTGATGCGCACCTCGGCCTTGACCACGCCGCCGATGCCTTCGTCCATCGCCTTGCGCGGCATCTCGGGCTTGACCTGCCGCGGGCAGGCCACCGCGATGTCGGTGGTGGTTGCCTTCGGCGGGGCCGGCGGCGCGGGGGGCGCCGGCGGTGCGGCCGGCGGCGGCGCCACGGGCTCGGTGTTCTGCACGGCGGTGATCGCGGGCGCCGACGTGGCCGGCGGTGTCACGGCCGGCGGCGGCACATAGGCCGGGCGCGGCGGCGGCGGGGCCTTGGGCGTTTCCTGCCGCACGATCTTCTTCGGCGGCGGGGGCGGCGGTGGCGGTGGGGGCGGCGGCTTGATCTCGCTGATGATGGTCGCGTCCATCGGCTTCTTGATCAGCTCGACCGTCTGGCGCGCCAGCCCCGACACGAGCGCATAGCCCACGCCGACGTGGAACAGCACCATCACGGCGATGCCCACGGGACCGAAGCGTGATTTCGGGTTGAAGTCCTTGCGGGAGCGCTTCATGGGATGAACTGCTCCGCACCCACGATGCCCAGCTTGCTCACGCCCGTGCGCTGCGCCGAGGCCATCACGCCGGCCACCACCTCGTACTTGGCACGGCGGTCGGGGCGCAGGTGCACCTCAGGCTGCACGGCCTGCGCAGCGACCTGCTCGAAGCGCCGTTCCATTTCACCGCGGTCGGTCAATGGCTCGCCGTTCCACTGCACGACGCTGAGCGCGTCGATGTCGATGCGCAGCACCTCGGGCTTGAGATCGCTGGGCGGCGGGTTGCCCGTGGGCATGTTCAGGTTCACCGAATGCAGTTGGATCGGGATGGTGATGATCAGCATGATCAGCAGCACCAGCATCACGTCGATGAGCGGCGTGGTGTTGATGTCCATCATCGGCTCGTCGGAAGGCGCGCTGCTGCGCCGCCCCTGCTTCTGTTTTCTTGGCATGGCTTGCTTGTCTCGTCTCAGTTGCGCGCGGGCGGCTCGGTGATGAAGCCCACCTTGGCGATCCCGGCCGCCTGGCAGGCGTAGATGATCCGGCCCACCGGCTCGTAGTCGGAATGCCAGTCGCCGCGGATGTGCACCTCGGGCTGCGGGTTCAGGGCCGCCACCTTGGTGAGCCGCGCCACCAGCGCAGGCGTGCCCTGCACCGGCGTGTCGTACCAGTAGGTGCGGCCGGCGGCGTCCACCGAGATCACGACGGTCTCGGGCTTGCTCTCGCGCACCTCGTTGCGCTCCTTCGGCACCGCGACGGGCACCGAGTAATTGACCACCGGGATGGTGATGAGGAAGATGATCAGCAGCACCAGCATCACGTCGACCAGCGGCGTGGTGTTGATGGCCGCGATGGCCTGTTCCTCGTCTCCCCCGGAGGCCGGGATGTTCATCGCCATGGCGCAGTCCGCTGGGCGCGCGTCAGGCCGCGGCGCTGCCGGCCAGGATCACGGAGTGCAGCTCGCCGCTGAACTCGCGCACGTCGTCCATCACGGTGATGTTGCGACGCAGCAGCCAGTTGTAGCCCAGCACGGCAGGCACGGCCACGGCCAGGCCGATGGCGGTCATGATGAGCGCCTCGCCCACCGGGCCTGCCACCTTGTCGATCGACGCCTGCCCCGCCACGCCGATGGCGGTGAGCGCGTGGTAGATGCCCCAGACCGTGCCGAACAGGCCGACGAACGGCGCGGTGGAGCCCACGGTGGCCAGCAGCGACATGCCGTTGCCCAGGCGCCGCTGCACGCGCTCGGTGGCGCGGTGGATGCACAGGTCGACGAAGTCGGCGAAGTCGACCTTGCCGCGCAGGCCGTCGTGCTTCTGCGTGGCCTGCATGCCGGCGTCGGCGATGAAGCGGAACGGGCTGCCCTCGGCCAGCCGCGCGGTGCCGGCCTGCACGGTGCCCGCGTTCCAGAACTCGTTGTCGACCGCGCGCGCCTGGCGGCCCATGCGCATCTGCTCGAGCAGCTTGGTGACGATCACGTACCAGCTGCCCATCGACATGATCGCCAGGATGGCGAGCACGGCCTTGGCGACGGCATCGCTCTGCGACCAGAGCGCGCCCACGCCGTAGGGGTTGTCGACCTTGGCGGTGGCGGCCGGTGCGGCAACCGAGGCTGCGGGCTTTTCGGGCACCGCCACGGGCGCCGGCGTGGCGGCAGCAGCACTGGCCGCGGCCTGCGGCGCGGCCGGCGTCTGGGCGCCTGCGAGTTGCGGCGCGCTGCCCAGGCCGAGGGCCAGAACAAAAGGCGCGGCCACGGCCGTCAGCCGTGCAAGGAATGTCTTCGTCATCGTTGTCTTCTCCAGAAAAATTGATTGGCTTCAGGCGCCGGCCTGCCAGCCGTGCGCCTTGTCCCAGACCGCCTGCACGCCGCTGCCCGCGCCGTCCACCACGTGGTAGCGGTCGTAGGGCGCGGCCGTCATGCAGGCGTGGTGCGGCAGCACGCGCACGCGGGCGCCCAGGGGCAGCGCGCGGAACATGGCCTGTGCGTCCTCATCGCCTTCGCAGGCGATCAGCCCGTGCTCCTGGTGCAGCTCGGCCACGCACAGCCCGGGCAGCGGCACCGTGCCGTCGGCCCGGCACACCAGCCCGAAGCCCAGGCCGGCACGGAACTCGGCCGCCGACTGGTCCTTCGACAGCGCGAGCGCGCCGGCGTCGATCAGCACGCGGCGCGAGCGCGGGTTGTGGCCGATCACCGTGGCCAGCACCGACAGCGCGATCTCGTCCACGCCGCAGATGCCGCGCGCCGCCTGGTCCAGGTCGAAGAAGGTGTAGACGCCGGGGCGCATCTCGGTGACGCCCTCGAGCGACTGCGCGCACACGGCCGTGGGCGTGGAGCCCACGCTCACCACCTCGACCGGGATGCCGACCGCGCGCAGCCGCTCGGCCGCATGCACGGCGCCGGCACGCTCGGCCTCGGCGATGGCGCGGATCGCCGTGCCGCCCTGCACGTGGTAGCTGTGGCCCGCATGCGTGAGCACGCCGGCCAGCGTCAGCGATTCGCTGCGCTGCACTTCGCGCGCGAGCGAGAGCAGGTCGTCGTCGCGCGGACCGACGCCGCCGCGGCCGCCGCCCGTGTCGATCTCCAGCAGCACGCGAAAGCTGGCGCCCAGCGCCCGCGCGCGGGCGCCGGCCGCCTGCACGGCCTCGACCGAATCGGCCAGCAGCGTCACGCGCGCGCCGTGCGTGCGCTGGATGTCGTGCAGCGCCTCGATCTTGTTCGCGTCGATGCCCACGGCGTAGGTCAGGTCGGTGAAGCCGTGGCGCGCGAAGTAGGCGGCCTCGGCCATGGTCGACACCGTGAGCCCGCCGGCCTGCCCGCGCGTGGCGCGCCGCGCCACTTCCGCCGACTTGGCGGTCTTCAGGTGCGGGCGCAGCGCCACGCCGTGGCGCGCCGCGCGCTGCGCCATCGCCTCGCAGTTGCGTTCGAGCACGCCGACGTCGAGCAGCAGCGCGGGCGTGGTGAGTTCGGCCAGGGGCGTCATCGGCCGGTTCCGGACGCGACCTGCGCCATCACGCCGTCGATTTCCTCGGCCACGCGCTGCACCAGCGGCGGCAGCAGCACCAGTGTCATGTGCGCGGCGCCTTCGATGCAGGCCAGGCGGCGTTGCGTCGACAGCGCCGCATGTGCTTCCTGGAACTCGGGCCAGCGCTGCTGCACTGCTGCAATGGCCGGGTCGGCGCCGGCCGGCAGCGGCTGCTGCCTGGCCCACAGCACGGCCAGCGGTCGCGAGCCGAAGTCGGGCGACGCGGCCGCCTGGCGCGCGACGTGCGGCAGGCCGCGCACCTCGGCCACCATGGTGTCGAGCGCTTCGGGCGTGTAGGTCGCCTTCATCTGGCGCAGCACCTGCGGCATGTCGGCGAACAGGGCCTCGATGGGTGCCTGCTCCGGCGGCGGCGTGCCGCCGGCCTGGAAGTCCGCGCGCTTCACGCGCTCGGCCGCGAACTGCGATTCGGGCGGGTGCTCGTACATCGCGAACTGGTCGGGGTGGCTGGCGTCGAGCATCACCACACCCGCGACCTGTTGCGGGTACAGGCCCGCGTAGACCCGGTTCAGCAGGCCGCCGAGCGAATGGCCGACGAGCACGATCGGGCCCGTCACGCCGGCGGCTTCGAGCAGCGCGTGCAGGCGGTGCGCGGTGCGCTCGCCGTCGAAGGGCGCGTCGTCGGCTTCGCTCCAGCCCATGCCGGCGCGGTCGTAGCTGATCACCGGGTGCTTGGCAGCCAGCGCCTGCTGCAGCCGCGCATAGGTCGGCGAGGCGCAGCCGCCACCGGCTTCGATCACGAGCGTGGGCTGCGCGGCGCTGGCCGGCACGGGGCCGCTGCGCTGCAGGTGCATCGCGCGGCCGTCGATGGTGTACAGCTCGCCGGGCGCGGCCATGTGGTACGGGCGACCGGGCTGTTCCACGCGCGGCCAGTAGTCCAGGTCGCGCACGCGGTACGGCAGGTTGGCGAAGTCGGTGCTCAGCGAGGCCGGCGTCGACACGTACAGCACCGACTTGGCGAGGGGCCCGAACTCCGCGTGGAAGTGCTGCGCCGACTTCACGATGACCAGCTTCTTGCCCGCCAGGTCGATGCCCAGGCCCGTGAAGAGGTCGGCGCCGATGACCTGGTTGCGCTTGCTGATGAGCACGATGTCCACGCCGTCGGCCGCCTGCACCCACACGCACGGGCCCATGGGCGTGCGCACGCCCGACAGGCCGCCCTGCGAGTGCGCCTCCACCACGTTCATCACGGTCACATGCAGGTCGATCGGGTCGCCCGAGGCCGGGCCGCACTTGCCGCCCAGGCGCAACTCGAAGCTCGCGCCCACGCCCGCGTCGCGGCACAGCTGCACCGCGCCCAGGTCCCACACGCCGCCGAAGGCCACGTCGCCGATGCCGCGCTCGACCACGGCGCGCAGCATGAAGGTGCTGTCGCTGGTGGCGCCGCCGCCGGGGTTGTCGGCGGTGTCGGCGATGACCACGGGGCCGCCCTGCACGGCCATGGCCTTGGCGAGCGTCTCCTCGATCGAGAGCGAGGGCACGCCGGTCTCGTGGCGCAGGTCCCAGAAACCGCGGCCCAGTTCTTCGGCGAGCTTGGCGGCGAGCGCGGGGTCGTTGTCCGTCACCACCCAGAGCTTGGCGCCCGACTCGGGCACGTCGGCCCAGGGGAAGCCGTGGCCCAGCGACACCGAGAGCACGCCCGGCAGCTTTTCGGCGTCCTGCATGCGGCGCACGAAACCGGCCATCGGTTCGCGCGTGGTGTGCCACTTGCCGACCATGCGGCAGTCGTGCACGGCCGTCACGGGCTTCACGCGGCCCTGCGCGGTGTCGACCACGATGCGGATCAGCTCGGTCAGGCGCTCGAAGGCGTCGGTGTGCGGATATTCCTTGTAGCAAATGATCGCGTCGGCCGTGTTCAGCATCTTCTGCGTGAAGTGGCAGTGCAGGTCGAGCGAGACGCCGATGGGCACGTTCGGCCCGACGATCTCGCGCACGCGCGAGATCACGTCGCCTTCGCAATCGTCGTAGCCGTCGGCCACCATCGCGCCGTGCAGCACGAGGATCACGCCGTCGACCGGGCCGGCCTTGCGCAGGTCGTCCAGGATCTCGTCGCGCAGGCGCTCGTACACGCTGCGCACGGTGCGCCCCAGCGGCTGCGCGAAGGCCAGCAGGCTCTCGACCGTTTCATGGCCTTCGGCGGCCAGCTGCCGGCGCACTTCCACGGCGTACAGGCCGTAGCCGGTCGCGTCGCGCGTGCTGGCGTCGCCGCGGAAGATGCCGTATTCCTCGTAGCTGCCCAGGCCGGTGGGGGCCGAGACAAACGTGTTGGTCTCGGTGGCGAACAGGGTGGTGAAGAACTTCATGCGCGGGGCTCCTGGCGGGCAAGGTGAATGTTTCGCGAGCGCGTGGTGGCAAACAGCAGTCCCACGACCCGGCCGCCCTTGCGCTCCACGTTGAGAACCGATTTGCCCAGCTGGGCCAGCACCGGGTCGACCGAGGCGAGCGTGGCCACATCGGCCGACAGCGGCGTCAGCACGCACGCGTGCTGGCCGTGGCGGCCCTGCACGGTGAGCTGCAACCTGCCGTCGACCAGCACCATCCGCGCGGTGGCGTCGAGGTCGGGGCTGATGTAGTCGCCGCACAGTTCGTCGGCGAGCGACGCGGCATCAGGCGCGGTCTCGGGCAGGCGCTCGAAGCGGCGCGGCTGGCCGCCTTCGTGCAGCACGAAGGCATCGGGTGCGCGTTGCGGGTCGATGTCGGTGGTGTCGATCACGAGGTCGTTCGTCGGCAGGTCCTGCAGGCCCAGCCAGAGCTTGCCGTCGCCCTGGTTCAGGGGCCTGGCCTCGCCGGCCTGCCACGACAGCGCCAGCTTGCCGGCCACGTCCGCAAAGCCCAGCAAGCCGCCGGTGGAGGGTGCGTGGTAGCGCTGGCCGGGCAGCGCGGGGAAGGCGCTGGCCAGCGGGCGCACCTCGGGCGGCGCGAGCGCGTCGCCCAGCAGCAGCTCGATCACCTTGAGGGCCAACGCCGACGGCGACACGGGCGCGCCGTTCACCATGGCGATGATGTCCAGCCCGTGGCTGGGCACGCTGATCATCTGCGACTGCGCGCCGAGCACGGCGCCCGCATGGTGCACGATCTCGACGCCGCGGTACGGGTGGCGCGCGAGGCCGAAGCCGTAGTTCACCTGGGAGCCCGACGACAGCGTGGTGGGCGCCGACAGCAGCGCCCAGCTCTTCGCGCTGCCCACGATCTTCTCGCTGCCGTGCATGTGGGCGAGCCAGCGCAGCATGTCGTCCGCCGTCGACACCAGCGAGCCGCCGCCGTCGAGTTCGCACGGGTACAGGCCGCGGCGCCAGCCGCCGCCGGGCGCGGGCATGTACAGGCCGGCCATGCCGGGGACCACGTCGAGGTCGGTCACCACCGACGAGGTGTCCGCCATGCCCAGCGGGTCGAACAGGCGCGCCTTCAGGAAGTCTTTGAAGCTGCGGCCGCTCACGCGCTCGACGATCTTGGCCAGCAGGAAGTAGCCGCCGTTGCTGTAGACCATGTGCGTGCCGGGCTCGAAGTTCAGCTCGCTCTGGCGCGCCATGGCCGGCAGGCCCGGGCCGGGCAGCGTGAACGTGAGGCCGTGCGCAATGGCCCACAGCTCGTCATGGCCGCGCCAGCCGCTGGTGTGCGTGAGCAGGTGGCGCAGCGTGGGGCCGTTGGCGCTGAGCTGCGGCAGCTCGGGCAGGTACTTCTGCACCGGGTCTTCCACGTCGAGCAGGCCGTCTTCGGCCAGCAGCAGCACGGCCATGGCCGTGAAGTGCTTGCTGGTGGAGGCGATGCGCATGCGCGTGGTCGGCGTGAGCGCCACGCCCATCTCCAGGCTGGCCATGCCGACGGCGCGGCGGTACAGCAGGCGGCCATGCTGCGCGATGGCCAGCACCAGGCCGGGCGCGTCGCTGCGGTTCAGGGGCGCCACCAGCGCGTCGATGGCGGCCAGGGCGGAGGCGGTGTCAGGAAGAGAGGCTGAAGGGTGTGGTTGTGACATGGAGGAACAACGAACGATGAAAGGGGGAGCGGAATCTCGAGGCAGCCGGCTCAGTTCGGCTTCGCTTCGCGCATCAGGCGAACGAACGGGCCTTCGGCGGCGCGCAGCACCATGGCGCCCAGGCTGCCGCCGACCAGCGTGGTCACGACGATGGACACCGCCAGCCCGTTGGGCATCGACTTGAGGGCGTCCGACAACATGCCGACCACCAGCGGACCCACCACGCCGAAGGGCAGGCTGGCCAGCGTGAGCATGGCGATGGTGCGGGCGCGCAGGTGCGGCGGCGCCGCGTCCTGCAGCACGTTGGGCAGCAGCACCGCGCTGCCGATGAGCGGCACGACCAGGAGGCCCAGCAGCGCGAAGTTGTGGTTGGCCGAGCTCGTGAACAGCAGCAGCGTCGACATCAGCGCCGCCGAGAGATTGCCCAGCATGATCAGGCGCAGCGCCGCGGCCGGCCCCATGCGTGGTTGCACGTAGCGCATCGACAGCACGCCCAGCAGGCCGCCGGCCACCGTGCCGCACAGGAAGGCCAGGCCCATGCCCTGCCCCATCTGCACCGGCGTGACGCCGTAGGTGCGCGCCGTGAGGATCGGCAGCCAGGTGCCCAGCGAGCTCAGGCCCACGCTGGTCAGGCCCACGCCGACCACCAGGCCCGCGAAGGTGCGCCAGTGCTGGCGCAGGTGCTGGCGCAGGGTCGTGGCGCCCGGTGCGTCGGCGGCCGGTGCCCCCGGCGTTGCTTTGGCTTCCAGTGCGCCGCCGCGCGGCGTGCGCCGGATCGACAGCACCAGCAGCGTCACCGGAATGCCGGCGCTGGCCAACACGAAGAAGGTCAGGCGCCAGGCTTCGAGCTGCTGCATCGCGACCGGCAGCCAGGGCCGCAGGTCGTCCGTCAGGTGCACGATGGTACCGCCCAGCAGCGCGCCCAGCGCACTGCCGAAGATGGCCGACAGCGCGAACACCGCATTCGCCAGCACCCGCTGCGCGCGCGGAAACAGGTCGGGGATCATGCTGTTGGTGATGGGCGTGAGGCCCGCCTCGCCCACGCCCAGGCCGACGGAAGCGACGAACAGCACGCCGTAGTCCATGGCCGTGCCGCGCATGGCCGTGGCGGCGCTCCACAGCACCACGCAGGCCGCGAGCACCACGCGCCGGTCGTAGCGGTCGCTGAGCCAGCCCAGGGGCAAGGTGGCGATGCCGGTGAACAGCACGATGCCCGCGCCCTGCAGCAGCCCGAGCTGCGTGTCGGACAGCGACAGCGTCTGGCGGATCGGCTCCGTCAGCAGCGTGAGGATGACCTTGTCGATCGAGCCCAGCACCGTCGCGATGATGAGCACCGCCAGCGCATACCAGGCGCTGGTGGGCGCCTTGCGGGTCGTTTCCAGGGCCGCAGGGGCGGCCGCATCCAGCGGCATCGGTGCCGCGAACGGTGGGAGGCCCGACATGTCAGAACGGAACGTTGACGTTCACGCCGATGGTGCGCGCGGGCACGAGCGCCGCGGTCACCAGGTTCGGGTTCGCGTTGAGTCCGGTTTCGATCGACACGATGCCGCGCTTGTTCGTCAGGTTGCGCACGTAGGCCGAGACGCTGAAGCGCTTGAAGTCGATGCCCGCCTGCAGGTCGACCAGCGTGTAGGCCGGCATGTTGATGCTCGGAATGGCCGTGCTGCCGCGGTAGCCCGCATCGCGCTTGCCGGTGTAGCGCGCGCTGATGCCGACGTAGGCCGGGTGGTCGGCGAGGCTGAAGTTGCGCGTCACGCCCAGCGTGGCGGCAAAGCGCGGCGTGTGCGGTAGGCGCGCGCCGGCCTTGGCGCCCAGGCCCTTGGCGTCCTCGGTCAGACGCGCATCGACGGCCGCGGCATTGGCGGTGAAGCGCCATTCCTTGCTGGGCTTCCAGTTGAGCGTGACCTCGCTGCCCTTGATGCGGGCCGCGCCCGCGTTGGTGACGAACACGAAGGCGCCGCTGCGCGTGGGCTGCTGCACGCCGGTCCACTCGATGTCGTACAGCGCCGCCTCCAGCGACAGCGTGCGGTCCAGCAGGTCGGCCTTGTAGCCCAGCTCGTAGCTCCACAGCGAGTCGGAGTTGTACATCGGCTGCACCACGTTGCGGTCGGTGTCGGCCTTGAGCACGTTGGGACCGCCGGGGCGGTAGCCGCTGGCCGCGCGGAAGTACATGGTGCTCGTGTCCGACAGCGTGTACTTGGCCGCGGCCAGGTAGGTGGTCGGGCTTTCCGACGAGGTGCCGGCGGCACTGGCGGCGACCGACCCGACGAGCTGGCCGGTCTGGCGGCTGGCGTACTTCTGGTTGTTGCGCGCCAGGCGCACGCCGCCGGTGAGCGAGAACCTGGGCGTCACGTTCCAGGTGACGTCGCCGTAGGCCGCCTCCTCGCGGTAGCGCGAGGACTGCGTCGAGGTCAGCAGGCCGAGGCTGCGGCCCCCGATCAGGTTGGCGTCCATGACGCCGTTGTTGCTGCCGCGTTCGCGGTTCAGGTACAGGCCCGCCAGCCACTCGATGGTGGTGCCCGAGCGCGAGGTCAGGCGGAACTCCTGGCTGACGCGGTGCTGCTCCACGGCGCTGTTCACCGGCACCGAGGCCACCGGCACGCGCAGCGCGCTCAGCATCGGCCCGTAGCGGCCGGTGACGTCGACGGTATTGTTGATCTTCACGTCCTGCGCGGAGGTGATCGAGTTCAGGCGGGCCCAGCCGAAGTCGTATTCCACGTCCAGCCCGAACAGCTGCGTGAGGTTGCTGTACGACTCGTTGGCCGACAGCTGGCGCGTGCGCTCCCGCGTCCAGGGGCGCAGCGTGCGCTGGTCCATGTCCTCGAAGCCCAGGCCCTTGCGATGCACGTCCTGCACGGTGCCCGTGAGGCGCACCGTGAGTTCGCGCGTGGGCGTGAGCAGCAGCGAGACCCGGCCGCCGTCGGTGTGGCCGCGGTCGATGTTGCGCCCGCGCGCCAGGCCCGTGGCGTCGTAGCTGCCGCCGAACTGGTCGGTGAAGGCGGCGAAGCGAACGGCCGCCACGTCTTCCTTGAGCGGCACGTTGAGCACGGCGCCGGTCGTGAAGCCGGGACCGCCGCCCTGCGTCCACGAGGTGCCCAGCTTCACCGAGCCCGCGAACTCCATGGTGTCGGGCTGGTTGGTCACGTACTTGAGCACGCCGCTCATGGCGCCGGCGCCGTACAGCGTGCCCTGCGGGCCGCGCAGCACCTCGATGTGGCTGAGGTCGAGCATGCCCATGTCCAGCGGCGTGTTGCCACCGCTCGCGCCGGCCGAGCTCATGCCGGTGGCCACGTCGTCCACGTACACGCCCACGGTCGCGATGCCCTGCACCGGGCCGGTGGTCAGCCCGCGCATGGTGAGCGTGCCGCCGACGCTGCCGCTGCTGGTGAGGTTCACGCCCGGCTGCTCGGCCACATAGTCGGCCAGGTTCTTGGCGCCCGCGCGCTCCAGCGCCTGCGCCTTCATCACGTTGACCTGCATCGGGATCTCGCGCACCGGCTCGCGGCGGCGCGTGGCGGTGATGGTGACGCTGTCGAGCGACTGCGGCGCCTCGTCGGCCTGCGGCTTCGCAGCAGCGGCCGTGTAGATCACGATGGCGCCGTCGTCACCGCGGCGCGTCTGCAGCGGCGTGCCTTCGAGCAGCCGCGCCAGCGCGTCCTGCGGCGAGAGCGCACCCTTCACGCCGCGCGTGGCCACGCCCTTCACGTCGTCGACCTTGTAGAGCAGCTGCACGCCACCCTGCGCGATGTAGGCGTCGAGCGCGGTCTTGAGATCGCCGCCGCTCACGTCGAAGCCCTGCGGCGGGGTCTGCGTCTGTGCGTGCGCGGCCATGCCGCTGGCCAGCGCCCACGCGCCGCCGATGACCCACGGGCGCAGTGCGCCGTACGTTCGCTTCTTCTGGGGCGGCAGGCCGGTGCGGGGCGCGGTGCGATTCATTGTGTGTGTCTCCAGCGTGGTTATTTGTTTGGGTACCCACTGAGACGAATGCCCCGTCACATTCCGGTAATTTACGGATTCGAAATTCTGATTTCGTTGCCGCTCTCATGCGCGGCAAGGCCGAAGCCCTGCTTCAGAAGCCCCACGAAGCCGCTCATGTTGTTCGCATCGAAGCTGCCGCCGATGCGCACCTGCGCGATGACCGGGTCGGCGATCACGAGCTTGCGCAGGTTGTAGCGGTTGAACTGCGCGGCCGCGTCGCCCAGCGTGGTCTGGTCGAACACGAGCTTGCCTTCGCGCCAGCTGAGTTCGTCGTCGACCTGCTTGGGCGCCTTGGACATCACGAGCACGTTGTCGGCATGCGTGACCGCGGCCTGGTTGCGCGTGAGCACGGTGGGCTCGGCGCTTCGGGCATCGGGCTTGGCCGCGGCGATCTGCACGCGCCCTTCCTCCACCGTCACGTTCACCTGCTCGCCCTGGCGCCGCACGAGGAAGCGCGTGCCCAGCACGGTGATGCGGCGGTCGCCGGCGATGACGACGAAGGGATGGTTCTTGTCGTGCGCGATGTCGAAGTAGGCCTCGCCCGCGTCCAGCCACACCTTGCGCCCGCTGTCGTTCACGGCCGTGCGCACCTGCGTGGCGGTGTTCAGCGTGAGCTTCGAGCCGTCGGACAGCGCGACCGACTGGCGCGCGCCCACGGCCGTGGCGTAGTGCTGGCCGCGTTCTTCCTGCGTGTACTGCCAGCCGAGCCAGGCGGTGCCGGCGGCGGCCACGAGCACGCCGGCGGCGATGCGTTGCAGCGAGAAGCGCGACAGGCGTGGCGCCGGCCGTGCGGCCTGCGGTGCGGGTGCCGGCGCCGGCGTGGGCAGGGGAATGGGAACCGCCGGCGTGCGCAGCGCGCCCAGCCGGTCGCCGCGCTCCCAGGCGCTGGACAGCCGCAGCCAGGCCACGCGGTGGGCGATGGAGGCGGCGATCCAGGCGTCCAGCTGCTGCTGGTCGGTGTCGGTCCAGTCGCCGCTGTCGCGGCGGGCCAGCCAGTCGGCGGCCAACGATTCGATGCGCTGGGCTTCGCTCATGGTGAGAGCCTCCGCTCGTTCTGCGCTCGCCCGAAGGCCTTGGTGTCCAGCTGCACGCCGCCCGACAGCAGGGCGTCGGCCAGCGCGCGCACGCCGCGCGAGACCTGGCGCTCGACCGTGTCCTCGGTGATGCCCAGCTGCGTGGCGACCTCGCGCTGCGAGAGCCCGTCGATCTTGCGCATCTCGACCACGCGGCGGCACTTGGAGGGCAGCGCGTCGAGCGCGGTCTGCAACAGCCGCAGCTCGCCGCGGCCGGCGGCATGGCGTTCGGGCGTGAGCTCGTCGGCCGAGAAGTCGAGCGCGTCGAGGTCGGCAATGATCTCGATGGAAACGATCTGCGCGCGCCGAGCGCGGTCGATCAGCAGGTTGCGCGCGGTGGCAAAAACGAAAGGCTTGACCTGGTCGGGCATGGATCTGGAGGCGGACTCGTAAATGCGCACGTAGACGTCCTGCCGCAGGTCGGGCACTTCGGCGTCGTCGCGCCAGTTGCGGCGAAGGAAGCGCGTGAGCGCGGCTTCCATCGGCAGCACCTCGCTGACGAACCAGGCATCCAAGTCACTGAGAACCACGAAGCGCTCCTGGAAATTGAAGGGCCGACACACAAAGCGGCAGGTCGCCGGGATTGGCGACAGACAGTGAGACGAACGGCCCGAAGATTTCCGGTAACGCGCGAAGGCCCGCCGGCGAAATTTCCTTGAATTCCCATGCCCGGCGGCGGACCCGGAAATTCTAGAAGGCCGGGCCCGAGGGCTTTTCCCCCTTGCCCCGTTACCGGAAAGTGCGCTCGAACTCGTCTCACCGGGGGCAGAAGAAAAACCAATTCGCGGAAAACAGACCGACATGATTCGAATCCGGAGGCAGCCCCCCACCTTCCTTGCCCTCTTGCTCACCCGCCCCCGCCTTGCCCTCGTGGCCGCCGCCGGCCTGCTGGCGACGGGGCTGGCCTGCGCCCACGCGCGGGAGTTCGACGTGAAGGGCGGCGAGCTGCGGCCCGCGCTCGACGCCTACATCGCGCAGTCGGGCGTGCAGCTCATCTACAAGATGGAAGACGTCAAGGACCTCTCGACCCGGGGCATCAGGGGAAAGGTCGCCGCCGACGCGGCGCTGGAGCGCCTGCTCGACGGCACGCGCCTGCGCGTGCGGCGCGGGCAGGACGGCGCGATGGTGCTCATCGCGCCGGCCCGCTCGCCCGCGGCCGCCCGATCGGAGCCGCCGCCGCGCGTCGAGTAATACGATTGGTTTCTCTCGCGCACCTGCGCAACAGTCCGGCCCCCGGGAACCCCGCGAGATGCACCGCAATGGCGCGCATTTCTCGCACTTTCTGACACACTAGCTGCGCAACGCGCGAAGGGTGTGTGCCGTGCCCCCCTGGCCGGCCCGGCCGGTGGTCCCCGCCGCTTCGCTGCACCGCCCGCACGACGCCCATGAAACTCTTCGCGACCGCGAAACGCCGCATCAGCCTGAACACGCGCCTCAGCGTCGGCGTTGCGGCCGTCGTGCTGGCCACCACCTTCATCATCGCCACGGTGGCGCTGCACCTGGTCAAGAGCCGCATGCAGGCCTCGATCGCCAACGAGGAGTTCGCGCGGCTGTCGGCCATCGCGAGCGCGGTGGAGCAGAAGTTCGCCAGCCGGCGCATCCTGCTGAAGACGATCGCCGAGAGCGTGGGCTCGCACGGCATCACGAACGCCGCGCCGCTGCAGGCCTTTCTGGAAAAGCACCAGTCCCTGCGGGCGGCGTTCGACAACGTCGCCTTCCTGGACACGGACGGCGAGCTGGTCGCCAACCTGAACGGCGCGCGACAGATCGGCAAGGTGAACGTGAAGGACCGCGCGTACTTCAAGGACACGGTCGCCGCGCGCACGGGCGTGATCTCCGAGCCTTACCGCAACCGGCTCAACGGCCTGGCGCAGGTCGCCATCACCGAGCCCGTGCTCGATGCGGCCGGCCGGGTGCTGTTCGTGATCTCGGGCTCCATCAACCTGAAGGACCGCAACATCCTGGGCGAGCTGGCCGACGTGCGCTTCGGCCAGACGGGCTACGTGTTCATCACCACCGCGGACGGCATCGTGATCGACCACCCGCTGGCCGACCGCGTGCTCAAGCAGGCCAACATGGCCATGGCCGACGACGCGCCCGACCTGGACCGCGCGATCGGCGGCTTCGAAGGCACCATCGAAGGCGTGAACCATGCGGGCGTGCCCGGCCTGTACGCCTTCAAGCGCATCCGCCAGGCCGACTGGATCATGGGCTCGATGTACCCGCGCCACGAGGCCTTTGCCCGCATCGAAGCCATCGAGCGCACCGCGTGGATCGGCGCCATCGTGCTGGCGCTGCTGGCCGGCGCGCTGGCGCTGGCCGTGGTGCGCCAGCAGCTGCGCCCGCTCACCGGGCTGCACCGCCACATGCTCGACGCCCACGCGGCGCCCGCGCAGGCGGCCGTGGCGCGCACCTACCCGGACGACGAGATCGGCGACCTCTCGCGCACCTTCGACCGGCTCATGCAGCAGCACCAGGCCAGCGAGAAGTTCCTGCGCGACATCACCGACAACCTGCCGGCCATGATCTCGCACGCCGACGCGCAGGGCCGCTACACCTTCGTGAATGCGCGGCTGTGCGAGGAGCTGGGCTACAGCGCCGAGGAGCTGGTGGGCCAGCCCGTGCAGAGCATGAGCGGCCTGCACGACGACCCGACGCTCGAGCACAACCTGCGGCGCGTGCTGGCCGGCGAGGCCGTGTCCTTCGAGCGGCGCGGCGCCGCGCACCGCGACGAGGAAGAGCACTTCTTCCAGACCGACTTCATCCCCGAGCTCGACGCGCAGGGGCGGGTGTGCGGCTACTACGCGATGACCTTCGACATCACGCAGCGCAAGCACATCGAGCTCGAGCTGGCGCACAGCGAGGCGCAGATCCGCACCATCGCCGACAACATTCCCGCGCTGGTCTCGCACGTCGACGCCGCGCTCTACTACACCTTCGTCAATGCCAAGGTGCGCACGCTGCACCACGGCCAGCCGCTGGTGGGCCAGTGGATGCCGGCGGTGCGGGGCGCGGCCGATTTCGCGGTGGTGCGGCCCCACATGGAGCGCGCGCTGGCGGGCGAGACGGTGATCGTCGAGAAGGCCGGCGACGCGGCGCTGGGCATCGGCGACCGCACCTTCAAGGCCCACTACATCCCCGACCAGGACGCCGAGGGCATGGTGCACGGCGTGTTCGCGATGACCTTCGACATCACCGATGAAGTGAACATCCGCCGCGCCCTCACGCAGCAGGAAAAGCGCCTGCGCGACGTGACCGACAACATCCCCGCGCTGGTGGCCTACTTCGACCGCGACGAGAACTGCCTGTACGGCAACAGCCGCGCGCGGCGCATGGCAGGCCTGGACGAGCGCGCGCCACTCGAGGGCGTGACGCTGCGCTCGGCCGTGGGCGAGGCGGTGTATGCGCAGCACACGCCCCACCTGCCCACGGTGCTCGCCGGCAGGGCGACGCAGTACCCGGTGCAGGTGCCGATCGATGACCGGGAGGCGCACTTCCAGGTGAACCTGATTCCCGACAAGGACCTGGCGGGCCACACGGCGGGCTTCTACCTCATGACCTTCAACGTCACGGCGCTGAAGGAGGCCGAGCGCAAGCTCATCGAGCTGGCGCGCATGGACGTGCTGACCGGCCTGCCGAACCGCCTGGCCTTCAACGAGCAGCTGCCCGCGGCGATGTCGCGCGTGCGCCGCGCCGAAGGCGGCATGGCGCTGATGTTCCTGGACATCGACCACTTCAAGGCCATCAACGACACGCTCGGCCATTCCACCGGCGACGGCGTGCTGGCCGAGTACGCACGCCGCCTGCGCGCCAGCGTGCGCGAGACCGACACCGTGGTGCGCCTGGCCGGCGACGAGTTCGTGATCGTGCTGGAGAACGTGCACTCGCAGGACGCGGTGGCGGGCGTGGCGCACAAGATCGTCTCGCAGATCGCGGCGCCGGCGTTCCCCGTGGAAGGCCGGCGGCTGGACGTCACGACCAGCATCGGCATCGTGTTCGTCGAGACAGTGGACGCCACCGTCGGTGCCGGCGAACTGCTCGCGCGGGCGGACACGGCGCTCTACGCGGCCAAGTCGCAGGGCCGCAACCGTTTCGCGTTTTACCGTTAGCGTCGGCACGCCCGCCGCACCCCCTCACCCCCACCAGGAGACCCATCCATGGCAGCCACCGAAGTCGTCATGCCCGAACAGCTCGTGCAGGAGCTCGACCTGCAAAGCCGCATGCCGATCGCGCGCATCGGCCAGGCACTGATGTCGCTGGGCATGGTCACGCAGGCGCAACTCGACGCGGCGCTGCAGCAGCAGCAGCGCGAGCCCACGGTGCCGCTGGGCGAGACGCTGGTGCGCATGGGCGTCGTGAGCCGGGGCCAGCTGCAGACCGCGTTGGTGCGCAAGATGGGCTACCCGCTGGTGAACCTGCATGTGTTTCCGGCCGCAGCCGACGCGCTGCGCAAGGTGGGCCACGAGGCCGCGCGGCGCCTGCAGGTGATGCCGCTCATGCTGCACGGCGGGCGCCTGGTGCTGGCGCTCGACGACCCGGTCAACCGGCACGCGGTGATCGACGAGGTGGAGTTCATCGCGCAGATGAAGGTGCTCCCCGTGCTGGGCCAGTGCCTGGACCTGGACGGCGTGCTGCACAAGGCCTACGAGAAGGTCGGCCAGGTGGCGGCCGAGCGCCCGGTGATCGACATGAACGACCCGATGCGCCCGCTCGAGTTCGACATGACGGGCACCAGCACGCTGCTGAAGACGCTCGAGAAGGAAGAATCGGCCGCCGCGCCCGCCGCCGGCGAGCCGCCCGTGGAGCAGTCGGACAACTCGCTGGTGCGCATGATCAACAGCATGATCCTCGAAGCGCACCGCGAGGGCGCCTCCGACATCCACATCGAGAGCGACCCGGGGCAGGAAAAGACGCGCATCCGCTTTCGCCGCGACGGCCGGCTCTACACCTACCTGGAGCTGCCACCCAGCTACCGCAACGCGGTGGTGGCGCGCGTGAAGATCATGTGCGACCTGGACATCAGCGAAAAGCGCAAGCCGCAGGACGGCAAGATCAACTTCTCGAAGTACTCGCCGCAGCACCGCATCGAGCTGCGCGTGGCCACCATCCCGACCAACAACGGCCTGGAAGACGTGGTGATGCGCATCCTGGCCTCGGCCAAGCCCATCGCGCTCGATGCGCTGGGCCTGTCCGAGCGCAACCTGGCGCAGTTTTCACAGGCGGTCGACCGGCCCTACGGCATGGTGCTGTGCGTGGGCCCCACGGGCTCGGGCAAGACCACCACGCTGCACTCGGCGCTCATGCGCATCAACACGCCCGAGCGCAAGATCTGGACCGCCGAAGACCCGATCGAGATCACGCAGCCGGGCCTGCGCCAGGTGCAGGTCAACCCGCGCATCGACTGGACCTTTGCCAAGGCGCTGCGCGCCTTCGTGCGCGCCGACCCCGACGTGATCATGGTCGGCGAGATCCGCGACGCCGAGACCGCCAGGACCGCCATCGAGGCCTCGCTCACCGGCCACCTCGTGCTGTCGACGCTGCACACCAACAGTGCGCCCGAAACCGTGACGCGCCTGCTCGACATGGGCATGGACCCGTTCAACTTCGCCGACTCGCTGCTGGCCGTGCTGGCGCAGCGGCTGGTGCGCTGCCTGTGCCCGCAGTGCGTGCAGAGCCGCCCGGCGACGAGCGAGGCGGTCGAGGAGCTGCTGGCCGACTACATGCACGCCTTCGGCGCGCAGGACACCCCGGCCGCGCGCGACGCCGTGCGCGCCGAGTGGGTGCAGCGCCACGGGCGCGACGGACACCTCCAGACCTACACCAGCACCGGCTGCAAGCACTGCAACGACACCGGCTTCCGGGGCCGCGTGGGCATCCACGAACTGATGGTGATGTCGAGGGAACTGCGCCGACTGGTGCAGGGCGGTGCGCGCGCCGAGGAACTGCAGGACGCCGCGATGCGCGAGGGCATGCGCACGCTGCGTCAGGACGGCATCGAGAAGGTGCTGGCCGGCCGGACCACGCTCGAGGAAGTGCGCGCGACCAGCAACGTCTGACCCCCAACGTCGGAGGTCAGGGAAGGCTCAGGCGGCGGCGTCCCACGCCACCGCTGGCAGCGTGGCGATGGCCGGCCGCGCGAACAGGTAGCCCTGGAACAGCTCCACGCCGATCTCGCGCAGGGCGCGCACCTCTTCGGGCGCCTCCACGCCTTCGGCGATCACGCGGATGCGCAGCTCGTCGCAGGTGGCGACGAAGCCCCGCACGATGGTGAGCCGCACCGGGTCGGCATGGATGCCGCGGATCAGGCTCAGGTCGATCTTCACCACGTCGGGCTGGAACGCGGCCAGCAGCTCGAAGCCCGCGTAGGCGGCGCCGAAGTCGTCGATGGCCGAAGTGAAGCCGTGGCGCTTGAAGGCGCGGAAAGTGTCGGCCAGGCCGTGCAGGTCGCGCACGCGCTCGCCCTCGGTGATCTCGAACATCAGCTGGCGCACGGGGAACTTGCAGCGTTTGGCGGCGGCCATGGCGGTGCGGAAGCACTCGGCCTGCCCCGCGACGTCGTTGGGCATGACGTTGAGGCTCAGGCGCGACTTCATGCCCAGGCGCGAGGCGATCTCGATGGCCTTGACGCGGCAGGCTTCGTGGAAGGCGAAGCGGTCGACCGGATCGACGCGCCCGAGCACCTCGGCGGCGCCTTCGCCCGAGAGGCCGCGCACCAGCGCCTCGTGCGCATAGATCTCGTGCCGGCCCAGGTCCACGATGGGCTGGAACGCCATGGTGAACCCCGAGGCGAGGCCAGCAGGCGCGGCATCAGCATGTATTTCGGCGATCACGTTGGATGGACCTCGCGGGCAAGGTTGCAATGGCGTTGGATGGCGACTCCCAAGAGCGTAAATGTAAACGGTTCTATACACCGCACGCACCACCCCCCCTCCGACAAGAGGTCGCGCCGCATGAAGACATCCGACCTAGGCCCGGCCCGGGCTGTAGACCGAAATCACTCATGAGCTCTCCCGGCCTCGAAAAAATCTGTAGCAAGCTGTCGACGACAGGGCTGCGTCCTATGTCCCATCGGGGAGAGATTGGTTAGAAAGGGGGCGCCCACTACTGGAAACGGTGGGTGGGTTTTCACTGTCGTTCCTGGGTTTCCAGTCACCGATGAAAGGTCCCGTCCGATGCGCCACCAGCCTCGCTCCCTCCTTCGCACACTGGCCCGTACCATGCTGCCCGTCGGTGCCTTGTTGACATTGCTGCCCGCGCAGGCGGTCACCACGACCACGACCTTCCAGGTCACGGCCACCGTGCTCAAGGCCTGCCTGATGACCACGCCGGCCACGCTGGCGTTCGGGCCGTACGACCCGGCGTCAGCCACCGCGCTGGCCGGCACCACCAGCCTCAACGTGACCTGCACCTTCGGCACGCCCTACTCGCTCGGCCTGAGCGCGGGCGGCGGCTCGGGCGCGACGATCACGAACCGCCTGATGACCAGCCCCACGGCGGCCGCCGGCAACAACACGCTGGGCTACGGCCTCTTCAAGGACAGCGCGCACCAGACCAACTGGGACAACAGCGTCGCCGGCACCGGCTACGTCGGCAACGGGACGCCCCAGACGCAGACGATCTACGGCCTGATTCCCACGGGGCAGTACACCGCGGCGCCGGCCATCGACTACACGGACACGATCACGGTCTCGCTGACCTATTGAGGGCGCCGTTGACCGCCTTCACCGCAGGCCGCCACGGCATGCGTCGCGCCCTGCTGCCAGTCGCATGGGGGGCCGGCCTGCTGCTGGCCGCCCTTGCTCCCGCTCCCGCCGCGGCCACCAGCCTCAGCGTGGCGCCGCTGCGCATCGTGCTCACGCCGCAGCGCCCGGTCGCCTCGCTCACCATGGGCAACGCCGAGGACACCGAAGTCGCCGTGCAGGCCGAGGTGGTGGCGTGGTCGCAGCAGGACGGGCGCGATGCCTACGAACCCACGCGCGACGTGCTGGTCAACCCGGCCATCTTCCGCCTGCCGCCGGGCGGGCGGCAGATCGTGCGCCTCGGGCTGCAGGTGCCGGCCGACGCCGGCGAGCGCAGCTACCGCGTCTTCCTGCGCCAGCTGCCGCGCGACCAGGCCCTGCCGGCGGACGGCGCCGAGGGCGCGAAGGTGCAGACGCTGCTGCGCATCGGCGTGCCGATCTTCGTGCCGCCGCTGCAGCTGCGCCGCGCGCTGCAATGGTCGCTGCAGCCTTCAGGGCGCGCCACCGGCGCGGCAGGCACGGCCTGGCGGCTGGTGTTCGACAACCAGGGCAGCGAACACATCCAGGTCACGCAGCTCGTGGTGCGTCGCGAGGACGGCACCGAGCTGCTGCGCAAGAGCCTGTCGCAGTACGCGCTGGCCGGACAGTCGGCCGGCATCGACATCGAACTGCCCGCCCTGCCGCCCGACACCCGGCTGCAGGTCGAGGCCGCCACCGATGCCCCCGAGGCGTCGTCCAGCGCCACCGTGCGCGTGCCCCGTGTGCCCGCCACGCCACGCTAGCTTGTGGGTCTGCTGCGGCTGGCTGGGCCTGCGCGTGGCCTGCGCACAGACGTCGCCCGCTGACATGGCGGGCGAAGTGCAGCCCGCGATCCTCGATGTGCGCATCAACGGCCTGAGCCAGCCCGCGCCGCGGCCGCTCTTGCGGCGCGGCGCGCAGCTGCTGGCGTCGGCGCCCGACTTCGCGGCCTGGCGGCTGGTGCGGCCTGCGACCGCGGCGCTGCAGCGCGATGGCACCGACTACTACGACCTGCGCGCGCTGCCGGGCGCGCAGTTGCAGCTCGACGAAGGCGCGCAGAGCGTGGACCTGAGCGTGCCCGCCGAAGCGTTCACGCTGGGCACTGTGCATGCGCACGCGGGCGACCGCCCGCCGCTGTCGGCCTCGGCCTTCGGGGCCTTTCTCAACTACGACCTGGCCTTGCAGCACGACCGCGAAGGCACGCGCGCCTCAGGCTACTTCGATGCGGCGGCCTCGGGCGACTGGGGCCTGGTGGGCACGAGCCTCGTCGCCGGCCAGTCCGCGTTCGGCGGACGCGGCACGACGCGGCTGGACAGCTACTTCCGCCGCGACGACCCCGCGCGGCTCACGCGCCTCACGGTGGGCGACACGATCACGCAGGCCGCCGCATGGTCCACGCCCTTTCGCTTCGGCGGCGTGCAGTTCGGCACCCGCTTCGGCTTGCAGCCCGGCTTCATCAGCTACCCGATGCCGACCCTGCGCGGCGGCGCGGCCGTGCCGTCGGCGGTGGAGGTGTACGTGAACGACACGCTGCGCTACCAGCGCCGTGTCGACGCCGGCCCGTTCGCGCTCAGCGACGTGCCCGTGCTCACCGGCGCGGGCGAGATGCGCTTCGCCGTCACCGACGCGCTCGGCGTGCAGCGCACCGTGACCACGCCCTACTACGTGAGCTCGAACCTGCTGCGCGCCGGCCTGTCCGACTACTCGCTCGAAGCCGGCTGGACGCGCCTGCGCTACGGCGAGCGCAGCTTCGACTACGGCCCGCCCTTCGTCGCCGGCACCTGGCGCCACGGCGTGAACGACAGCGTGACCGTCGAGGCGCGCGGCGAGGCCAGTGCGCGCAGCCAGACCGCGGGCGCCGGCGTGACCTGGGTCTGGGGCACGCTCGGCGAACTCTCGCTGCACGGCGCCGCCAGCCGCAGCAAGGACGGCGACAGCGGCCGCCTCTGGCGCGCCGCCTACACGCGCACCAGCGACGAGTGGAACTTCTCGGTCAGCCGCCAGGTGGCCAGCCGCGGCTTCACGCAGATCGCCTGGCACGACAGCCCCGTGCACACCGACGCGCAGACGCAGCTCTTCGCAGGCCGCTCACTCGGCCGCTACGGCACGCTGGGCGCAAGCCACACGCGGCTGCGCTACAACACCGGCGAGCACATCGGCGTGACCACCGCCAGCTGGTCGATCAGCCTGGGCGGCAACGCCTGGCTCGGCACCTCGGTGGCCCACACGCGCCAGGACGGCAAGCGCTCCATCACCTCGGTGAACGTGAGCCTCAGCTTCACGCTCGGCGATCGCCAGCACGCCACGCTCTCGGTGCAGCATCAGAAGCCGGGCGGCCATTCGGCCGTGGCCGAGTGGGTGCAGCAGCCGCCCAACGACACGGGCTGGGGCTACCGGCTGCGCGCCGCCGATGGCGAGAACGCGCGCAGCGAAGCCGCGGTCGATTGGCGTGGTCGCTACGGCATGCTGACGGCCGAAGCCGCGCGCGCCCAGGGCCAGACCGCGGTGCGCCTGCGCGCCAGCGGCGCCGTGGGTTTCGCGGGCGGCGTGGGCTTTGCCACCCGCCAGTCGGACGACGCCTTCGCGCTCGTGACCGTGCCCGGCGCCGCCGGCGTGAAGGTCTACCGCGAGAACCAGCCCTGGACCACCACCGACAGCGAAGGCCGCGCCGTCGTCTCGGGCCTGCGCGCCTACGAGCCCAACCACATCAGCATCGACAACGGCGACCTGCCGATCGAGGCGCAGGTGCGCAGCGACGTGCTGCGCGTGGTGCCGCGCTACAAGGGCGTGGCGCAGGCCAGCTTCGACATCGCGCGCGACGCCATCGCCAACGTCACGGTGCTGCTGCCCGACGGCAGCCCGCTGCCGCCGGGCATCGACGTGATGCGGCCGGCGCGCGGCACCTCGCTGCTGTCGGGCTTTCATGGCCTCGTGTCGGTCGACGACCCGCAGCCGAACGAGCGCTTCGAGGCGCGATGGAAGCGCGGGCATTGCCGCTTCACGCTGGGCGAACCCGACCGCGCCGCCGGCGCACTGCCCTCGATGGGACCTTACCGATGCGAACCCGTGTCGTCGTCCCCGCGCTGACCGCCGCGTTGGCGCTGGCGGGGCTGCTGGCCCCAGGCACGTCGATGGCCGCGTGCACGGGCCTGGGCCTGTTCACCTGCACCGTCACGGTCACCGCGGCAACGCCATTGGCTTTCGGCAGCTACGACCCCGCCGTCGCCACGCCCAAGGACAACACCACGACCGTCACCGTCGTCGGCAAGGTCGACGGCGTGGTCGGTCTTCTGGTGACCGTGTCCTACACGGTCGGCCTCGACGCGGGCTCGGCTGGCAACATCGCCGACCGGCGGATGGTGGGCCCGGTCAGCACCACGCCGCTGGGCTACAACCTCTACACCACCAACGCGCACAGCACTGTCTGGAACGCCAGCAACGTCACGGACAGCTATGGCGTCACCCTCTCCCTGCTAGGCACCGCCTCGATGACGAAAAACTACACCGTCTACGGCCGCATTCCACCCGGCCAGTACGTGGCACCGGGTCCCTACAGCAGCACGATCACCGTGACGGTGACCTACTGAAAGCTCAGCCGCGCAGCATGCCCGCCAGGCGCTTGGCGATGAGTTCATCGGCCTGCGCCATGATGCGGTCGATGAGCTCCGCGCAGCTGGGCACGTCGTGGATCAGCCCGGCCACCATGCCGCAGCTCCAGGCGCCGGCGTCCATGTGGCCCTCGGTCATCACCTTCGGGTAGATGCCGGCGACCTGGTCCATGATGTCGTCGATCTTCAGCGCGTCGCCCTTGGCGCGCTCGATCTCCATGAGGCGCTCCACGCCCGCGTTGTTGATCACGCGCTCGGTGTTGCGCAGCGAACGCATGATCAGGCGCGTGTCGAGCTCCGAGGCGTTGACGATGGCCTGCTTCACGTTGGCGTGCACCGGCGCTTCCTTGGTCGCGATGAAGCGCGTGCCCATGTTCATGCCCTCGGCGCCCAGCGCGAGCGCGGCCACGAGGCTGCGGCCGTCGGCCATGCCGCCCGAGGCGACGAACGGGATCTTCAGTTCTTCGGCCGCGCGCGGCAGCAGGATCATGTTGGGCACGTCGTCCTCGCCGGGGTGGCCGCCGCACTCGAAGCCGTCGACGCTCACGGCATCGCAGCCGATGCGCTCGGCCTTGAGCGCGTGGCGCACCGAGGTGCACTTGTGGATCACCTTGATGCCCGCGGCCTTCAGCGCCGGCATGTAGGCCTCGGGGCTGCGGCCCGCGGTTTCCACGGCCTTGATGCCGCCTTCGACGATGGCCGCGATGTACTCGGGGTACGGCGGCGAGGCGAAGGTCGGCAGGAAGGTGAGGTTCACGCCGAAGGGCTTGTCGGTCATCTCGTGGCAGCGCGCGATCTCGCGCGCCAGCAGCTCGGGCGTCTTCTGCGTGAGGCCCGTGATGATCCCCAGGCCGCCGGCGTTGGAGACGGCCGCCGCCAGCTCGGCGAAGCCGACGTAGTGCATGCCGCCCTGGATGATCGGGTGGCGGATGCCGAAGAGTTCGGTGATGCGGGTTTTCAAGGGAACGTCCTTTGGTCGGGGTTGCTGGGAAGGAAAGAGAGAAAAAGAAAAATCAGGGCGGCGAGATGACGCGCAACACGTCGCGCGCCATCGCCTTCATCCAGGCCGTGTCGCTCTTCAGCGCAGGCTCGGCGAAGGTCTTGGCGAAGGTGGGCCGCGCCATCTTGGCGTAGTTCAGCGTGCCGAAGATGAGCGTGAGCACCACCACGGCCGACAGGTCGTCGCGCACGAGGCCGGCCGCCTGCGCCGCAGCCACCAGGCCCAGGCTGGCCTGCAGAAAGCCTTCGAGCGGCCGGGTCTGCGCATGCTGGATGCGCTCGGCGTTGTCGAGCAGTTCGCGCGTGACGAGCTTGAAGCCCGTGGGCCGCGCGTGCATCCACTCGACCTGCAGCGCGACGAAGGCCTGCAGCCGCGCGGGCAGGTCGGGGGCCGCCTCGACGCGCTTGCAGATGCGCGCCGTCAGGTCTTCGGCCTGCTTTTCGAGCACGGCGCGGTACAGCACCTCCTTGCTCGGGAAGTGATGCAGCAGCCCCGGGTTGCCGACCTCGCAATCGCGCGCGATGGCCGAGAGCGATGCGCCCTGGAAGCCATGGTCGGCAAAGTGCTGCTCCGCGCGCGCGAGGATCGTTTCTTTACGGGAAAGGGCAAGGGTGGCCATCGGGCGGTTCTGGATTGCGTCACGCAGACGAGCGCATGCCGCGAAGACGCGACCAGCGATCAGACGCGATGCGCGCCATTCTTTCTTGTGTCTTGTGGTCTGGTTGTTGCACGCGCGACACCCTCGCGCGTCAGCGTGCGGCCGGCATGGCCGCCACCTGCTGCGCGAGCTGCGCATGGAAGCGCGGCGCGCTGTACTCGAAGGTGCCGAAGCTGAGCGCGTCGTTCGCGCCCGAGGCCAGCCCGGCCTGGATCGATTCGGCCAGGGCGTAGTCCTCCGCGAGCGTGCGCCGGTACAGCGCCACGTTCGCGTCCCAGTGCGCCGTCGCCTTCTCCGAGGCCGGCGCCTCGGGGATCAGCGTGAGCTCGTGCACGCGCGTGCGCGTGGCGCCCAGCGGCTCCAGCATGCTGAGCTGCGCGTGGTCGGGCTGCACGAGGATGGTCGTGTTGGGAAAGAAGAAGTAGGTCAGGTTGCCGTAGCGGCGCGGATCGAAACCGGCAATGTCGGGCTGGTGCTCCTGGAACTTCGACTTGAGCAGGTACAGGCGCCGGTTCAGGTCGAACTCGTCGATGACCTGCAGGTTGTGCAGGAACATGTGGGCGATGGTCTCGCGGTGCGCCACCTTGAAGTGGTACGCCTCGAAGGAACCGTCGACCAGCAGCTTCCAGTTGGCTTCGACCTCGTACGTGCGCGGCGCATAGGCCACGGGCGCGTGCAGCCCGGCCAGCGACTCGAGGTTGTCCATGAGCGCGCCCAGGTGCGCGCCGGGGTCGCTGTCCGCCTGCGACGGATCGCACACGACCCAGACCACGCCCGCGCGCTCGACGGTGGCCAGCCGGCGCAGGCCCGACTCGTCCTGCTTCAGGCAGGGAAAGCCGAAGGATTCGGGCACGCCGCGCAAGGCGCCATCGGGCTTGTAGGTCCATGCGTGGTACGGGCAGACAAAGGCACGCGCCTCGCTGCCGCTGCCCTCGGGCACCACGCGCGCGCCGCGATGGCGGCACACGTTGAGAAACGCCTGCACCTGCCCGCTCTCCTGGCGCACCAGCAACAGCGGCACGCCGGTGTGCGTGAGCGACAGCCACGCGCCGGGCGAGGCGAGCGAGGCGCTGGCGGCCACCGGCTGCGGATGCCGCTGCAGCAGCCGCCGCTCGTCGCGTGCGATGGGCTCGTCGGTGTACTGGCCGACCGGCACGCGGTCGCCCTCCCCTTGCGCGTCGGCGCGCCCGGCCTGCAGGGCCGTGGTCGCTCGGCGATGGAGTTCGGCTGCGAAGTTCTCGCTCATCGGGGGCTTTCGGTTCGATGCGATGCAGCCCGGTGAGCTGCGCGATCGGCCCAGTCTACCGACTGACCAGTCGGTACGTCAACCGCCCCCCGGGAAGCGGTGGAAGCGGTATCAGGCCGGCTTGCGCAGGAAGCCCTGCTGCGCCCCGTTGCGGTTGGGCGCGAAGCCGTTGGCCTGCAGCGTCTCTTCGATGGTCTCGTAGAACACGCCGATCTTCATGATCTCGCGCGCCTGCTGCGCGGTGGCGATGGGGCGGCCGAACTCGGTCGCGATGCGCACGAGCTGCTTGATCTGCTCGACCGAGCTCATCTTGCCGGTGCGGGTCTGGTTCCACAGCACGTCCTCGATGCCGCAGCGCACGTGCAGACCCAGGGCGATGCCGATCATGTTCACGGGCAGCACGTTGAGCACCGAGCTCTCGACCGTGACCACCGCGCCGTCGGGTGCGGCGCGCAGGAAGTTGGCCAGGTTGTAGATGTTCGCCTGGTCCATGCCGCCGCTGATGGCCACCCAGTTCATCACCAGCGGGCCCTTGTAGACGCCGCGGCGGATCATGCGTTCGATGGTCTCGAAGCTGTTGATGTTGTAGCACTGGAACTCGCTCTGGATGCCCGCTGCCGTGAGGCGGCGGATGTGCTCTTCCACCCAGCTGGGGTTCGAGGGAACGATCATGTCCCGGTACGTCGAATACAGCCGCGGGTCGCCGCGCGACAGGCCCTTGAAGTCGTCCAGGCCGGCGTGCTCGGTCACGTTCATCTGCGTGGTGTTGACGGTCACCGTGACCTGGTCGGGCCTGGGCGTGAGCTCGGCCAGCATGTGGCGCGTGTCGTCGCTGAGCCACTTGGCGGCGGCGCCGTCGTCCTCGGGCGCGAAGCTGATGGAGCCACCCACCTGGATGACCATCTCGGGCACGCGCGCGCGCACGCCGGCGATCAGTTCGTTGAACATCGACAGGCGCTTGCTGCCCTTGCCGTTGGCCTCGCGCACATGCAGGTGCAGCACGGTGGCACCGGCCTCGTAGCAGTCGACCGCCTTCTGGATCTGCTCTTCCATCGTGACCGGAATGTCTTCCGGGAAGTCGGCGGGAATCCAGCCCGGTGCATAGGGCGCGGCCGTGATGATCAGGGGCTGCTGGTTCTCGGGATACAGGTGGCCGTCGAGGAAGTTCATGGGGTTGTCTCCGGTGAAAAGGTTGCGCTTGCAGCCAAAGTTTCTGGCGCAGCTGCGAAAACTTCTTGCTCATCGGGGGCGCGGTTTTGCCTTTTTGGGGCATTGAAACGGCGCGCGCAAAGACAGGTGTCGCTGTCGCGATCCGGTAAGTGGCCGACGCGTGGCGCCAAGCATTCAAAGGAGGTGGCGCCACAGAATCCGCACGCCCTTCTTGTCTCTTCCACCTGAGGACGAACCATGTGTGTGCATCTGCTGCGAGCCTCCTTTCTCTTCCTGGCCGCGCTGTGCTGCGGCACGGCCTCGGCCCAGGCCTGGCCCGACAAGCCCATTCGGCTGATCGTTCCCGCGCCGCCGGGCGGCATCTCCGACGCGGCGGCGCGGCTGCTCGCGGAACAGCTGCGCACGAACCTCGGCCAGACCGTGCTGGTGGACAACAAGCCGGGCGGCTCCGCCGTCATCGCCGAGCGCGCGCTGATGGCCGCGCCGGCCGACGGCTACACGCTGATGGTCGGGCCGTCGAGCGTGCTGTCCGACATTCCGCTCACGGTGAAGACGCCCTTCGACCCGCTCAAGACCTTCACCTACGTCGGCGAGGTGACGGGCATGTTCCATGTGCTGGTGGCCAATGCAAGCTTTCCGCCGAACACGGTGAACGACCTGCTGGCGCATGCCAAGGCGCACCCGCGCTCGGTCAGCGTGGCCAACCTGAGCACGGGCACGCGCTCCAACCTGCTGGGCGAGATGCTGCGCGCGCGCAGCGGCAACGACATCCTCGTGGTGCCGTACAAGGGCTCGGCGCCGGCGCTGGTCGACCTCATGGGCAACCAGGTGCAGCTGACCTTCGAGGTGGTGAGCAACGTCACTTCGCTGATCCGCAGCGGCAAGATCAAGGCGCTGGCCGTAGCGTCGTCGAAACGCTCGCGCTTCCTGCCCGACGTGCCCACCTTCGGCGAGCTGGGCCTGCCCGACTTCGTGATGCCCGACGCGAGCGTGGGCGTGTTCGTGCTCAGCAGCATGCCGCCGGCGCTGCAGGAGAAAATCCGCGCCGAGGTGGCCCGGGCCGTGCAGGCGCCGAAGTTCCGCGAGGCGCTGCTCGCGCAGAATTACGATCTGCCGCGCGAGGCGACGCTGGTGCAGCTGCGCCAGACGCTGGACGCCACGACCGCCCACAATCGGGCCATCATCGAGAAACTGCAACTCAAGATCAGCCCCGAGTGAACGCGGGGCCCTTCCCACAGCCACCATGAAGCACCTCGGTCGACTGATGCGCAGCGCGAGCCTCAGCGGCTACGTGGAGCTGGTGCAGTCGCTCGGCCGCGACCCGCATGCCTTCATGCGCACCGTGGGGCTGAAGGCGCAGCTGCTCGAGCACCCCGAAACGCTGATCCCCGGCGACGCCGTGCGCGAGCTGCTCGAGATCACCGCGCGCGCCACGCGCACCGAAGATTTCGCGCTGCGGCTGGCGGCGCAGCGCAAGCTGTCGGCGCTGGGCCCCATCAGCGTCGTGCTCAAGGAAGAGCCCACGCCGCGCGACGCGCTCGACACGCTGGGCCGCTACCTGAAGCTGGTGAACGCCTCGCTGAGCTTTCGCCTCGAGGACACGGGCGACATGGTCATCATCCAGGAAGACCTGCTGCCCAGCCCCGGGCTGCCGATGCGCCAGTCGATGGAGCTGGCCGTGGGCATCATGTTTCGCATCCTCGGCGAGCTGATCGATCCGCAGTGGCGCCCGCAGCAGGTGTGCTTCACGCACCGCCCGCCGGCGGACATGGCGGCGCACCGCGCCTTCTTCGGTCGCAACGTCAAGTTCAACCAGGATTTCAACGGCCTCGTGTGCCTGGCGGCCGACCTGCGCAAGCCGCGCGAATCAGGTGACCAGGGCGTGGCGCGTTTCGCGCGCGAGTACCTCGAAGCCGCGCTGAAAGACCGCGGCGAGAGCACGCGCGAAGCCTGCCGTGAACTCATCCTGGCGCTCATGCCCGGCGGCGGCTGCACCGCGCAGGAAGTGGCGCGGCACCTGCGCGTGGACCGCCGCACGCTGCACCGCCGGCTCGAGGCCGAAGGCCTCACCTTCAGCCGCCTGCTCGACGACGTGCGCTCCGACCTCGTGAAGCGCCACCTGCGCGACAGCGACCTGCCGCTGAGCGAGGTGGCCGAGCTGCTGGGGTTTTCGGGGCCCAGCAGCTTCAGCCACTGGTTCCGCCACCACTTCGGCTGCAGCGCCTCGCAGTGGAGCAAGCAGACGGCCGGCGCGGTGGCTCAGGGCGCGGTGCGCGCGTTCTGAACCAGGCCTTCGTGACGCAGGGCATGCGCGATGCCCTCCAGCAGGCGCCAGGCGGCGCGCGTGAAACGCCTCGTCATCGCCATCGTCTGTCTCAGGCCGCCTTGCGCAGGAAGCCCTGGTTGCCTCCGTTGCGGTTCGGCGCGAAGCCGTTGGCCGCGAGCGACTCTTCGGCCGTCTCGTAGAACACACCGATCTTCGAGATCTCGCGCGCCTGCTGCGCCGTGGCGATGGGGCGGCCGAACTGGCGCGAGATGGCCACCAGCTGCTCGATCTGCGCCACGGTGCCGATCTTGGCGGTGCGCGTCTGGTTCCACAGCACGTCCTCGGTGCCGCAGCGCACATGCAGGCCCATGGCGATGCCCATCATGTTCACCGGCAGCACGTTGCGCACCGAGCTTTCCACCGTGAGCACCGCGCCGTCGGGCACGGCGCGCACGAAGTTGGCCAGGTTGTAGATGTTGGGCGCGTCCATGCCGCCGCTGATCGCCACCCAGTTCATCACCAGCGGGCCCTTGTAGACGCCGCGCCGCATGAGCCGCTCGACCGACTCGAAGCTGTTGATGTTGTAGCACTGGAAGGCGCTCTGGATGCCCGCCTTCGTGAGGCGGCGGATGTGCTCCTCGACCCAGCCCGGCTGCGCCGGCACCGTCATCTCCTTGTAGGCCTCGAAGATGGCCGGGATCTCGCGCGAGGTGCCCTTGAAGTCCGCCAGCTCGGCGTGCTCGGTGACGTTCATCTGCGAGGTGTTGACCGTCACCGTCACCTGGTCGGGCGTGGGCTCCAGCTCGGCCAGCATGTGGCGCGTGTCGTCGCTCAGCCACTTGGCGGCAGCGCCTTCGCTCTCGGGTGCGAAGCTGATCGAGCCGCCCACCTGGATGATCATTTCGGGCACGCGCGCGCGCACGCCGGCGATCAGCTCGTTGAACTTGGACAGCCGCTTGCTGCCCTTGCCGTCGAGTTCGCGCACATGCAGGTGCAGCACCGTGGCGCCGGCGTTGTAGCAATCGACCGCCTTCTGGATCTGCTCTTCCATCGTGACCGGGATCTCGCCCGGGAAGTCGGAAGGAAGCCAGCCCGGTGCATAGGGCGCGGCGGTGATGATCAGCGGCTGCTGGTTTTCGGGAAAGAGGTGGCCGTCGAGGAAGTTCATGGCGTGCGTCTGTCAGGTGGCGAGGCGGGGGGCGGATGCGGGGGCGATGTTCAGTACGGCACGTCGCCGACGATGCCGGCGCGTTCCATCTTTCGTGGCGCGGGCCAGTAGTCGTTCAGCGCGTAGTGCTGTGTGCTGCGGTTGTCCCAGACGACCACGTCGCCCGGCTGCCACGACCAGCGCACCTGGTACTCGGGAATGGTGGCGCGGCTGAGCAGGTAGTTCAGCAGCAGCGCCGCGCCCGGTGTCTTGTCGATGCCGTGGCGCACGTTCTCGGGGGTGCTGTAGTTCACGAAGTGCGTGGTGAAGCTGCCCACGTAGAGCACCTTCTCGCCGGTCTCGGGGTGCGTGCGCACCACGGGGTGCTCCACGGGCGGATGGTCCTGGCCCAGCTTGAGGCGCGCGTCCATCGGCATCACGGCGCCGAACGAATGCTCGATGCTGGCCTTGGCGCGCAGCTTGCCGATCTTCTGCTTGATCTCGTCGGGCAGCTCGTCGTGCGCCTGCACCATGTTCACCCAGATGGTGTCGCCGCCGACCTCGGGGCATTCGATGCAGCGCAGCACCGCGCCCATCGCGGGGCTCTGGCGCCACAGGCCGTCGCAGTGGTAGGTGTTCTCGTAGCTGTGCTTGTTGTCGCTGCGGTAGATGCGCACGAGGCCCGGGTGCTCGGGGTCGCTGCCGACCACGGGGTGGTCTTCCAGTTCGCCGAAGCAGCGTGCGAAGGCGACGTGCTCGGCGCGCTCGATGTCCTGGCCGCGGAAGAAAAGCACCTTGTGCTTGAGCAGCGCGGCGCGGATCGACGCAAAGCACTCGGGGTCGCGCGAGGCCTCGCCCAGGTGGACGTCCGAGATTTCGGCGCCGATGGACGGCGTGAGGGGTCTGATCTTCATGAGAGGTCTCCGATGGAATGGCGCGTGCCGCTCAGTTCGCCTGGATGCGGTACTTCTTGACGATGGCGGCGTTGCGCTCGGACAGCGCGCGGGTCTCAGCGATGAGCGCGGGCGTGTCCACACTGAGCTCGGGCTCCAGGCCCACGTCGAGCAGCTTCTGCTGCACGGCGGGCGCCTGGCCGGCCTTCTCGATCGCGGCATGGAGCTTGGCCATCACGTCGGCCGGCAGCTTGGCCGAGCCGATGAAGCCGACCCAGCCGCGGAACTGCAGGTCGGGGTAGCCGAGTTCGGTGGTGGTGGGCAGATCGGGCAGGAAGCGCGAGCGGGTCTTGCCGGTGAAGGCATAGGGGCGCAGCTTGCCGGCCTTGATGAGCGGCATCGAGGTGAGCATGCCGTCGAACATCAGGTCGACCTGGCCGCCCAGCAGGTCCTGCAGCGCGGGCGGCGAGCCTGGGTAGCCGATGTGCTGCAGGTCGAGCCCGGCGCGGTCGCTGAGGATGAGGCCCGCGTACTGCGACACGGTGCCGGGGCTGTAGCTGGCGAAGCTGGCCTTGCCCTTGCGCGTCTTCAGCTCGGCGACGAGGCCCTGGAAGTCCTTGGCCGGGAAGTTCGCGGCCATGACGAGCACCACGCCCGAGCGTGCCACCGAGCCGATGGGCACCACGTCCTTCAGCGGATCGAAGGGCATCTTCACGACCTGCGGCGTCTCGGCCAGCACGTTGCTCGCGGCCATCACGATGGTGTTGCCGTCGGCCGGCGCCTGCAGCATGGCCTGCAGGCCGATGGAGCCGCCCGCGCCGGGGCGGTTCTCGACGATCACGGGGCGGCCGATGTCCAGCGCCATCTGCTGCCCGACGACGCGGGCGACGATGTCCATCGTGCCGCCCGGCGGCGCGGGAACGATGAGCTTGACGGGCTTGTCGCCCAGCGCCCAGGCCCCGAGGGCCATCGAGCATCCGACCAGCGCCACGGCGGCGGCGCGTGCAAATTGCAGCAGTTTCATGGGGTGTCTCCGGTTGTTGTCTTGCAGGCCTCGGTGGGCCGATGCCGTCAGTATCCGGCGCACCCCGTCCGCATTTCTTGCTTTATTGGGGCATCGATTTGCCAATTTGGGACATCGCCAAGACCACGCTTCCCGCCGCCGCCACGCGCCGCAAGAATCCGTTCCATCCAGCCCCCACACACCCCAGGAGACGCACCATGAACCAGGCCATCCGCTTCCACGAGACCGGCAGCGCCGACGTGCTCAAGCTCGAACACGTCGAGGTCGGTGAGCCCGGTCCGGGCCAGGCGCGCGTGCGCCACAGCCTCATCGCGGTCAACTTCATCGACATCTACTTTCGCACCGGGCGCTATCCGCTCGCACTGCCCAACGGGCTCGGTTCCGATGCCGTGGGCGTGGTCGAGGCCGTGGGGCCGGGCGTGACCGACATTCGTGTGGGTGACCGCGTGGGCTACCTCATCGGGCCGCAGGGTGCGTATTCGCAGGTGCGTGTGATGCCGGCTGACGTGCTCATTCCGTTGCCCGACGGCATCTCGGACCGCACGGCCGCCACATTGATGATGAAGGGCATGACGGCGCAGTACCTGTTCCGGCAGGTCTATCCGCTCCAGGGCGGCGAGACGATCCTGTACCACGCAGCCGCCGGTGGCGTGGGCCTCATCGCCTGCCAGTGGGCGCGTGCGATGGGTGTGACGATGATCGGCACCGTCAGCACCGATGAGAAGGCCGCCGTCGCCAAAGCCAACGGCTGCACCCACACCATCGTGACCTCGCGCGAGAACATCGCCCAGCGCGTGCGCGAGATCACCGACGGCAAGGGCGTGCCCGTGGTGTACGACTCGGTGGGGAAAGACACGCTGGAGGCCTCGCTCGATTGCCTGCAGCCACGCGGCACGCTCGTGAGCAACGGCACGTCGTCAGGCGCCGTGGTTCTCGACACCAAGCTGCTGGCGGCGAAAGGCTCGATCTGGCTCACACGGCCCGCGATGGTTCACTACATCCACCCACGCCCGCACATGCTGAGCATGGCCGACGAACTCTTCGGCCACGTGCTGGCCGGCCGCATCGTGAGCGAGCCCCAGCAGAGCTTCGCACTGGCCGATGCAGCCGAAGCGCACCGCGCCCTCGAAGGCCGCAAGACCACCGGCGCCACCGTGCTCGTGCCCTGAGAACTGCCACGTGCGGACTTGCGATGTCCTCCCTGGTCCGCGCGGCAAGCCTCACCCACTACAGCGAGGTCGCCCGCGCCAGCGGCCTGGACCCGGTGCGCATGCTCCTGGACGCCGGCCTGAGTCCCCGCGTGCTGGACGAGCCCGACCTGATGATCCCGGTCGACCGTGTCGCCGCGCTGCTGCAGGCCTCGGCCGAGCGTTCGGGCAACGACAGCTTCGGGCTGTGCATGGCCGAGGGGCGGCGGCTGTCGAACCTCGGGGCCGTCGGCCTGCTGGTGCGCGAGCAGCCGACGCTGCGCGATTCGCTCGACGTGCTGATGCGCTACCAGCCGCTGCTCAACGGCTCGCTGTCGCTGATGGTCGAGGCCTTCGGCCAGATGGTGGTCATCCGCGAGGAAGTGCAGCCCGGCAAGGCGCACCGCGCCACGCGCCAGCGCATCGAACTCGCGCTGGGCGTGATGCTGCGCCTGCTGCGGCAGTTTCTCGGCGCCGACTGGCAGCCCCGGCGCGTGTGCCTGGCGCACCCCGCGCCGCGCGACCTGCGCACGCACCATCGCGTGCTGGGCGCGGCCGTCGCCTTCGACCAGGACTTCCACGGCATCGTCTGCGCGCGCGACGACCTGGACGCGCCCAACCCTTCGGCCGACCCGGCCATGGCGCGCTATGCGCGGCAGCTGCTCGACACGGCGGTGCCTGCGCCCGGCGACGCGCTGCCGGGCGACGTGCGGCGCGCGGTGCTGCTGCTCCTGCCCAGCGGACGCTGCAGCATCGCGCAGGTGTCGGCGCACGTGGGCGTGGAATGCCGCACGATCCAGCGCCGGCTGGCGGACGACGGGCGGAGCTTCTCGGCCATCGTCAACGACGTGCGCAAGGAACTCGCCGTGCGCCATGTGCTGGAAGGCGACCGCCCGCTGGCCGAGGTCGCGGGGCTGCTCGGCTTCTGCGCGCCCAGCGGGCTGTCGCGCTGGTTCCATGCGCAGTACGGCTGCAGCGCGAAGGCCAGCCGCGCGCGGCGGGGGGTGCCGCGCCGCGCTTCGGCCTCGCGCGATTGACGTGGAGAATCGGGCCCGTTCTTCCCTCCACGAGCACGAACGAGCCTTGGCCACTTTCCCGCCCCCCGATGCGAGCGGCGCCCCGCGCGACCTGCTGCTCAAGGTGACGCCGCCCCGTGTCCCGCGTCACCTGGTCTCGCGCGCGCGGCTCCTGTCGAGCGCCGACGCGCTGCGCGACCACGCCGTGTGCGTGGTGCAGGCGCCCTCGGGCTTCGGCAAGACCTCGCTGCTCGCGCAGTGGCGGCTGGAGTACCTGGGCCAGGGCGTGCCGGTGGGCTGGGTCTCGGCGCAGAGCCAGGACGACCCGGGCCGGCTGGTGCAGAGCCTGGCGCTGGCGCTGCGCGTCGCCATGGGCCGCCCCGCGTTCGGGCGCAGCCTGTTCCAGGACGATCGGCCCGGCACGCTGGGCAGCGTCACCGCGCTGCTGGCCGAGCTGGCGCAGGCGGCCTTGAACGTGGTGCTGGTCATCGACGAGGCCGACCGCCTGCCGCCGGCCTCGCGCGAGGCGCTGGCCTACCTGCTGCGCAACGCGCCGCCCAACGTGCGCACGCTGATCGCCACGCGCCCCGACGGCCGGCTCGACATCGAAGACCTCGTGGCCTACGGGCAGTGCGTGGAGATCGGCCCGGCGCTGCTGAAGTTCAGCCTCGACGAGACGCTGCAGCTGGTGCAGGCGCGCTTCGGTGCGCGCGTCGACCGCAACACGGCCGCCCGGCTGCACGAGCTGACCGAAGGCTGGCCGCTGGGCCTGCAGCTGGCCACGACCATCATCGCGCGCGGGGCCGACGCGCACGCCGCGCACACGGTGCTGGGCGACATGACGGCCGCCGCCGGCGAGCTGCAGGGCGAGCTGGTGCGGCTGCTGCTGGTGAACCTCGACCCGCAGGATCGCGACTTCCTGGCCCGCATCGCCGTGCTCGACCTGCTGCACCCCGAGCTGTGCCGCGCCGTCTCCGGCGTCGACGATGCCGCGGCGCGGCTGGCGCGGCTGAGCAACGACACGCCGGTGTTCGCCGCCGCCGAAGGGGGCGAGTGGCTGCGCATGCATGCGCTGGCGCGCGACGTGCTGCGCCAGCGTTTTGCCGCGCTCGACGCCGCCGAGCAGGTGGCGGCGCATGCGCGCGCGGCGCAGTGGCTGGCCGCGCACGAGCTGCTCGACGAGGCCGCCCACCACGCGCTGAGTGCGGGCCAGCACCAGACCGCCTACGAGCTCGCGGAGCGCAGCCTGTACGAATCGCTCATGCGGCGCGGCCGGCAGGCCACGGTGCTCGAATGGATGGCGCAGATGCCGGCCGACGAACTCGACCGCCGCCCGCGCCTGCTGCTGGCCGCGGCATGGACGCTCGCGTCGAGCGAGCGGCACGAAGAAGCCGGCCGCTTCGTGGCGCGCATCCTGGCGCAGCCCGATGTGAGCGATGCGCTGCGCTGCGAATGCGCGCTGATCCTCGGCGGCGCGGCCGTGTTCGCGGACGACCCCGACCGCTTCGTCGAACTGCACGCGCCCTGGACCGAGGCCGTGCCGCTGACCGACCCGCTGCTGCTGCAGTCGCACGCCAACCGCATGGCCTACCGCGCGCTGCTCGAGGGCGAACCGGCGCTCGCGCGCCTGCGCCAGCAGCAGGCCCTGCGCGGGCACCCGGGCCACGGCGTCGACTACATCCGGCGCTGGAGCGAGCTGGTCATCGGCCTGAGCTATGCGTGGGAAGGCCAGGTGCTGCTGGCCGAGCAGTTGCTGCGCCCCGCCGTGGCCGGCGCCGAGGCCGAGATGGGCCGGCGCCACCGTTTCAGCTGCAACCTGGCCGCGCTGCTCGCGTCGGTGGCCTGGGAGCGCGACCTGCCGGGCGACGCCGCCACGCTGCTGGCCAACCGCCTCGACGTGCTGGAGCACAGCGGCCTGCCCGAATCGCTGCTGCAGGCCTACCGCACGGCGGCGCGCATCGCGGCGGCCGAGGGCGCCGAGCACCGCGCGCTGGAACTGCTGGACGCGCTGGACGCGGCCGGCGCCGCGCGGCGCCTGCCGCGGCTGCGCATCGCCAGCCTGGCCGAGCAGGTGCGCCTGCACGCGCAGCGCCACCGCGCCCAGACCTGCCGCGAACTGTGCGAGCGCATCGACGCGCAACTGGCCGACCCCACGCTGCCGCAGGGCCCGCTGTGGCGGCGCAGCGTGGAGGCACTGCGCGACGTGGCGCGCGCGCACGCGGCCATTGCCGCGCGCGACTGGCCCGACGCCCTCGCGAAGCTGGCGCGTGCCGACGAACAGGCGCGCCAGCGCAAGCAGGGCGGCCTGCACATCGAGCTGCTGGGCCTGCGCGCACTGGCGCTGGAGCGCTGCGGCCAGCCGGCGCAGGCGCTGCTGCGCGAGGCGATGGACCTGGCACGCGCCTTCGGGCTGCAGCGCGTGTTCTCCGACGCACACCCCGAGCTGGGCGCCTGGGTCGGCACGCTCGCGGCCGAGGGCGCGCAGGCCGAGATCGCGGTCGCGCCCCTCGCTCCCGCCGTGCCGCCTGCGCCCGCGCCTGCGGCCCCCGCATCGCCCGGCGCCGTGCTCACGCCCAAGGAGGGCGAGGTGCTGGTGCTGCTGGCGCGCAACCTGTCGAACAAGGAAATCGGGCGCGCCATGCAGGTGGGCGAAACCACCGTCAAGTGGCATGTGAAGAACCTGTTCGCCAAGCTCGACGCGGGCACGCGCACGCAGGTGGTGCAGCGCGCGCGCATCCTGGGGCTGCTCGCAGGCGGGCACTGAGGGTTTCTCCCTCCCCTCCGGGGCCACCTCCCCCTCCTGCGAGGAGGGGGCGCGCGCAGGGGCCCCGACCTATTCTTGCTTCCAGCACGGTCACCGCCGCAAAGACACAGCGGCACTCCCCGACCGGCACAGGAGACAAGACAATGGGTTCCACGATCCAGCCAGGCCTCTCGAACGGGGCCCCCGCCGTGCACACGCGCGGCCTCCAGGTCCACCCCGTGACCTGCGCCATCGGCGCCGAGCTGCGCCACGTGTCGCTGGCCGAAGCCTCGCGCGACGCCGGCCTGGCGGCCGAGATCCGCGCGCTGCTGGTGCAGCACAAGGTGCTGTTCTTCCGCCAGCAGGAACTCACGCGCGCCGAGCACGTCACGTTCGCCCGCCACTTCGGCGAGCTCGAGGACCACCCCGTGGTCGGCAGCGACCCCGAGCACCCGGGCCTGGTGCGCATCTACAAGAACCCCGAGACGCCGGTCGACCGCTACGAGAACAGCTGGCACACCGACGCCACCTGGCGCGAGAAGCCGCCCTTCGGCTGCGTGCTGCGCTGCGTCGAGTGCCCGCCGGTGGGCGGCGACACCATGTGGGCCAACATGGCGCTGGCCTTCGAGAAGCTGCCCGCGCACATCCAGCAGCAGATCGCCGGGCTGCGCGCGCGCCACAGCATCGAGGCCACCTTCGGTGCCGCGATGCCGATCGAGAAGCGCCTGGCGCTGAAGGCCCAGTTCCCCGACGCCGAGCACCCGGTGGTGCGCACGCACCCCGACACGGGCGAGAAGATTTTGTTCGTCAACGGCTTCACGACCCACTTCACCAACTTCCACACGCCGGCCAACGTGCGCTACGGGCAGGACTACCAGCCCGGCGCCGCCCTGCTGCTGGCCTACCTCGTGAGCCAGGTGCAGATCCCCGAGTACCAGGTGCGCTGGCGCTGGCAGCCGGGCGACGTGGCCATGTGGGACAACCGATCGACCCAGCACTACGCGGTCATGGACTACCCGCCCTGCCATCGAAAGATGGAACGCGCCGGCATCGTCGGCGACGCGGTCTTCTGAGCAGGCACGTCCTGCGCCCTCTCCCTTCCTTCTTCCTTTCTCCCGAGGTCCTGCCATGAACTTTCTCGACGGCCATCTGTTCCCCGAAAACCAGCAGCCGCTGGTCATCACCGCCGCGCCCTACGCACCGTCGTGGGTGCCCGCCGACTTTCCGGAAGACATTCCCGTCACGATGGAACAGCAGATCCAGAAGGCGGTCGACTGCTACAACGCCGGCGCCACCGTGCTGCATCTGCACGTGCGCGAGCTCGACGGCAAGGGCAGCAAGCGGCTGTCGAAGTTCAACGAGCTGATCGCCGGCGTGCGCAAGGCCGTGCCCGAAATGATCATCCAGGTCGGCGGCTCGATCAGCTTCGCGCCCGAGAGCGAAGGCGCCGCCGCCAAGTGGCTGAGCGACGACACGCGCCACATGCTGGCCGAGCTGGAGCCCACGCCCGACCAGGTGACGGTGACCATCAACACCTCGCAGATGAACGTGGTCGAGCACTGGGACGACGCCGACACCCGGGGCACCTCGATGGAAGACCCCGAGGTCTACCGCGCCTACAAGGAAATGACCGTGCCCGCGCAGCCGGGCTGGGCCGAGGAGCACATCCGCCGCCTCACCAAGGCCGGCATCCAGAGCGCCTTCCAGTGCTACAACATCAACAGCTTCGACTCGGTCGAGCGGCTGATGCGCCGCGGCGTCTACAAGGGCCCGCTGGTCATGAACTGGGTGGCCATCGGCGGCGGCATGGACGTGCCCAACATCTACAGCCTGGCCAACTTCGTGCGCGCCGTGCCCGACGGCGCCGTGCTCACGGTGGAGAGCTCCATGCGCAACGTGCTGCCCGTGAACATGATGGGCATCGCCATGGGCCTGCACGTGCGCTGCGGCATCGAGGACAACCTCTGGAACCAGTCGCGCTCCGCCAAGATGGGCACGGTGGCGCAGGTCGAGCAGCTGGTGGCCATCTCGCGCCAGTTCGGGCGCCCCATCGCCACCGCCAAGCAGGCGCGCGAGATTTCGAAGATCGGCGTGTTCTACGACACCGTCGAGGAATCACTGGCGGCCAACGGCTTCGCGCCGAACCGCAACGGCGCGCAGCAGGGCTTCCTGCGCAAGGCGGCCTGAGCCCCCCACCACCGGCACCAGAACACCCGGAGACATCGCGATGAAAAAAACCCACAACATCCTTCGCCGCCTGAAGCCCTGGGCAGCCGCCCTGGCCGCCGCGCCCCTGCTCGCCCATGCCTGGACCACCAAGCCGGTGCGGATCGTGGTGCCGGCGCCCGCGGGCGGCACCATGGACGTCGTGGCCCGTGTGTTGTCCGACGCGATCTCGGCCGAGATCGGGCAACCGGTGATCGTCGACAACAAGCCGGGCGCCGGTGGCGCCATCGGGGTGCAGGCGCTCAACAGCGCACCGCCCGACGGGCAGACCATCATGTTCATGGTCAGCAACATCCTGACCGAGATTCCCCTGGTGATGAAGACCAGCTTCGACCCGGTCAAGGACGTGAAGCCGGTGACCATGGTGGCGCGCTCGGCGATGGTGCTGGTGAGTGCGCCGTCGGTGCCGGCCCACGACCTGAAAGGCCTCATCGCCTACCTGAAGACCGGCAAGGGCAGCTCGGGCAGCTACGCCTCGTACTCCGCGGGCACCAGCTCGCACTACGCCGGCGCCATCTTTGCCAGGAAGGCGGGGCTGGACCTGCAGCACGTGCCGTTCCCGGGCTCGCCGCCGGCACTGCAGAACCTGATGGGCAGCCAGGTCGACATCCTGTTCGACGGCATCGTCACGTCGCTGCCGCTGATCAAGGCCGGCAAGGTGAAGGTCTTCGGGGTCGGGGCCAAGACCCGGCTGGCGCAGCTGCCGGAGGTGCCCACGATGGCCGAGCAGGGCTTCGACGAGATCGACTTCTCGAACTGGGCCGGCGCCATCGTGTCGGCAAAGATGCCCGACGACCTCGTGAAGCGGATCAATGCGGTCCTCACGAGGGCCGCCTCCTCGCCGAAGGTGCGGGAGCGGCTCATCGCGCAGAACTTCGTGCCGATGACCAGCGAGAGCCCCGAGCAGCTCGCGAAGATCACGCACGACGAGTACGAGCGCAACGCGCGGATCGTCAAGACCTACAACATCCAGCTCAACCAGTGAGGGTGCAGGCCGACATGACTGCCCCCACTGTCCTCATCGTTCCCGGCCTGCGCGACGCCGTCGCCAGCCACTGGCAGACCCTGCTCGCCGCACGCCTGCCGCGCGTGCGCGCGGTGCCGCCCATGGGCCGCGACGACCTCGACTGCGCCGCGCGCGTGGAAGCCATCGAGCGCGAGGCGCAGACGGTCGAGGGGCCGCTGGTCATCGTGGCGCACAGCGGCGGCGTGGTGATGCTGGCGCACTGGGCGCAGCGCACGCGCCGGCCGGTGCGCGGCGCCCTGCTGGCCACGCCGCCCGACTTCGAGCGGCCGATGCCCGAGGGCTACCCCAGCGTCGAGGCCCTGCGCGCCGGCGGCTGGCTGCCCGTGCCCAGCGGGCCGCTGCCGTTCCCGAGCATCGTGGCGGCCAGCCGCAACGACCCGCTGGCACCCTTCGATCGCGTGGTGCAGATGGCGCAGGGCTGGGGCAGCCGCCTGGTCGACCTCGGCGAGGTCGGCCACCTCAACCCCGCCTCGGGCTACGGCGAATGGCCGGGCGCGCAGGCCTTCATCGACGAACTCTCGGCGGGCTGAGCCCTTTCTGCCCGCCTGCCCTTCCTACCGAAAGAAATTCCCATGGTCCAAGCCATCCGCTTCCACGAGACCGGCAGCGCCGACGTGCTGAAGCTCGAACACGTCGAGGTCGGCGAGCCCGGCCCGGGCCAGGCGCGCGTGCGCCACAGCCTCATCGCCGTCAACTTCATCGACATCTATTTCCGCACCGGGCGCTATCCGCTCGCACTGCCCAATGGCCTCGGTTCCGATGCCGTGGGCGTGGTCGAGGCCGTGGGGCCGGGTGTGACCGACATCCGTGTGGGCGATCGCGTGGGTTACCTCATCGGGCCGCAGGGTGCGTACTCGCAAGTGCGCGTGATGCCCGCTGATGTGTTGATCCCTTTGCCCGATGGCATCTCCGATCGCACCGCTGCCACGCTGATGATGAAGGGCATGACGGCACAGTACCTGTTCCGCCAGGTCTATCCATTGAAGGGTGGCGAGACGATCCTGTACCACGCAGCCGCCGGTGGTGTGGGCCTCATCGCCTGCCAATGGGCACGTGCGATGGGCGTCACGATGATCGGCACCGTCAGCACCGACGAGAAGGCTGCCGTCGCCAAGGCCAACGGCTGCACGCACACCATCGTGACTTCGCGAGAGAACATCGCCCAGCGCGTGCGCGAGATCACCGAAGGCAAGGGCGTGCCGGTCGTGTACGACTCAGTGGGCAAAGACACATTGGAAGCCTCGCTCGACTGCCTGCAGCCGCGCGGCACGCTCGTGAGCAATGGCACGTCTTCTGGTGCCGTGGTCGTCGATTCGCAGGTCCTGGCGGCCAAGGGCTCGATCTGGCTCACACGGCCCGCGATGGTTCATTACATCCACCCGCGCCCGCACATGCTGTCGATGGCCGACGAACTCTTCGGCCACGTGCTGGCCGGCCGCATCGTGAGCGAGCCCCAGCAAAGCTTCGCACTGGCCGATGCGGCCGAGGCGCACCGCGCCCTCGAAGGCCGCAAGACCACCGGCGCCACCGTGCTCGTGCCCTGAGGTTTCCATGACCGCCTTGTCTGTCGCCGCATGGCCGGCGCGCGGCCGCCTGCTCTTTCCGGGCGTGCTCGCCTGCGCGGTGGTCGCCGCCGCGTCCACCTTCCTGTCGCAGCACTACGGTGCGCCGGTGATGCTGTTCGCGCTCATCCTCGGCATGGCGATGAACTTTCTTTCGGCCGAGGGCCCGTGCAAGCCCGGCATCGAGTTCACCGCGCGCCACGTGCTGCGCTGGGGCGTGGCGCTGCTGGGGTTGCGCATCACGGCCGCGCAGGTGGTGGCGCTGGGCTGGCACCCGGTGCTGCTGGTGGCGGTGTCGCTGGTGCTGACCATCGGCGTGTCGATGGTCGTGGCGCGGCTGATGGGCTTCAACGTGCTGTTCGGCCTGCTCAGCGGCGGCGCCACCGCGATCTGCGGCGCCTCGGCCGCGCTGGCGCTGGCCGCGGCGCTGCCGCCGCATCCGCTGAAGGAACGCGCCACGCTGTTCACGGTGGTGGGCGTGTCGGCGCTGTCGACGCTCACGATGATCGCCTACCCCCTGATCGCGCGCGCCCTGGGCATGGACGCGCACACGGCCGGCGTGTTCCTGGGCGCCACCATCCACGACGTGGCGCAGGTGGTGGGCGCGGGCTACGGCATGTCGCAGGCCACGGGCGACACGGCCACGCTGGTCAAGCTGATGCGCGTGGCCGCGCTGCTGCCGGTCATCTTGTTCGCCGTGATGTTCACACGCGCCACCGGCAAGGCCGTGGGCGGCCAGCGCCCGCCGCTGCTGCCGTGGTTCGCGGTGGCCTTCGCCGCGCTGGTGGCGCTCAACAGCACGGGCTGGCTGTCGCCGTCCCTCGCCACCGCGGGCAGCGACCTGTCGCGCTGGTTCCTGGTGGCGGCCATGGCCGGCATCGGCATGAAGACGCAACTGCGCGAGCTGGTCGACGTGGGCCTCAAGCCGGTGGTGCTGATGGTCGGCGAGACCGTCTTCATCGCCGCGCTGGTGCTCGCGCTGCTGCGCTGGGCGCCCTGACACGTCGTTCGAATCCCGACGACGACACACACCTACAACAACCAGGAGACAAGACCATGAAGAAGAAGACCCTCATCGCCGCCGCAGCCACGACCCTCGCGGCCGGCGCTTCTCTCGCCCAGTCCTCGCTCACGCTGTTCGGCGTGATGGACGCGGGCGTGAGCCACTACCGCACCACCAGCAGTTCGTACAACCCGCTGCGCCCGGCCGAACTGCGCCAGAGCCAGACCGTGCTGTCGCCCTCGGGCAATGCGTCCAGCCGCATCGGCTTTCGCGGCACCGAGGACCTGGGCGGCGGGCTGGCCGCGAGCTTCTGGCTGGAGGCGCCGCTGAGCAACGACACGGGCAGCGGCATCACCAACTTCGGACGCCGCTCCACACTCAGCCTCAGCGGGCCCTTCGGCGAAGTGCGCCTGGGCCGCGACTACACGGCCTCGTTCTGGAACGACGCGGTGTTCGACCCCTTCAGCGTCAACGGCGTGGGCACCAACCTGATCGCGGTGGTCAACAGCAACATCGCGGCCTCGCGCGCGCTGGCCACGGGTGGCCTGCTGAACGGCGGGCTCTCGGCCGGCACCGACAGCTACCTGCGCACCAGCAACGCCATCAGCTACTTCCTGCCGCCGAACCTGGGCGGCTTCTACGGCCAGGTGCAGTACGCGCTGCACGAGAACACGAAAGTCAGCAACACGCCCGACAGCCCCTCGCAACGCGGGCGCTACGTGGGCGGGCGCATCGGCTGGGCCAGCGGCCCGGCCGACGTGGCGCTGGGCTACGGCGAGAGCACGCTGGCCAGCGCCGCCGCGCAGAGCGAGAAGATCAAGAGCCTGAACCTGGGCGCCTCGTACGACTTCGGCGTGGTGAAGGTGTTCGGCGAATGGTCGCGCGTGCGTGACGTTCGCCACAGCGCCACGCCCTTCGCCAACGGCGCGCTGCATCTGAGCGACCGCTACGACGGCCTCATGGCCGGCGTGAACGTGCCGCTGGGCGCGGGCGTGGTGCGCGCCTCGTACGCGCGCGTGCGCTTCGTCAACGGCCTGGGCCTGCCCGACGGCAATTCGTCGGTGAACAAGCTGGCGTTGGGCTACGTGCACAACCTCTCCAAGCGCACGGCGCTGTATGCCTCGGTGGCGCGCATCCACATCGCCAACGGCCGCAACAACCCGACGGTGATGGGCGTGACGCCGCTGGTGCTGAGCCTGCCGGCGATCTTCCCGCAGCCGGCCTACGCGACCACCAACGGCATGCAGCCGCACCGGGCGCTGGGCTACGACGTTGGTATTCGCATGGCGTTCTGAGCGCCTGACAACAGCGGCGGCGCCCCCGCGCCGTCGCCTCGGTGTGGCACGATCCACGGATGCTTCAACCGTCCCGCCGCATCCCGTACCGCACCTGGCCGGGCGCGCTCGCGATCCTCCTGGCCATTGCCGCGTACGTCGGCGGCCTGACCTTCTGGAACAACCACACGCCCGGCAGCCGGCCGCTGCCCGCGGGCGAGACGGTGTCGGTCGCCCACGCACGCTTCGAGCCCGCGCCGGGCTGGCAGATGGACGTGTCGCGCTCCAAGGCCGGCCAGTCGCTCATGCTCTTCAAGGGCGGCCACAAGTTCCTCGTGACCACGCGCCTGTGGATGGGCGGGCCCGACGGCCCGATGGTGCGCCAGCAGCGGCTCATGGAGCGCGGCCAGGGCCTGACCGTCGAAGGCGACGTGTCCGACTTCGTCACCGGCTGGGGCCTGCAGGGCAAGACCTTCGCTTACTACGGCGCCAAGCTCGCCGGCCGCTTCTGGCAGGTGGTCGACACGCCGCGCCGCTCGCTGGTGCAGATCGACGTGTACGGCCCCACCGACGGCTTCAACGAGGCGCTGGCCGATGCCCGCAGGATGCTCGACTCGATGGACCTGGAGGCACCGCTGTGAGCGCCACCACCGAAGCCACCGAAACCACAGTTGCCACGCAGGAAGACGCCGACTGGCCGATCGGCACTGACTCGTTCTTCCAGCCGCAGCGCGCCGCGTTCTGGCTGCTGGCGGCGCTGATCCTCAACGGGCTGTTCTACACGGTCTCGATGTTCTCGCTGGGCTTTCGCGTGGTGCCCGTCACCGCGCTGCTGGGCCTGCTGGTGTGGGGCGGCTACACGGCGGCCTTCGTGCTGTTTTTCCGCACGCTCGACCTGCTGGAGCAGCACCCGCCCGAGGCCTACGTGCTGGCCTTTGCGTGGGGCGGGCTGGGCGCGGTGTACTTCGCGGCACCGGCCAACATCGCCATCCAGAGCCTGTGCGCCAAGCTGGTGTCGCCGGAGTTCGTGGCGGCGTGGGGGCCGGCCATCGCGGGGCCGATCACCGAAGAGTTCCTGAAGCTCGCGGGCGTGATCCTGCTGGTGCTGATCGCGCGCAACCAGTTCGAAACGTACCTGTCGGTGCTGATCGTCGGCGCCATGGCCGGGCTGGGCTTCCAGGTGATCGAGAACCTGAGCTACACGGTGAACAGCGCCGTGAACTTCCCTCTCGAGAACCAGGTGTACCCGGTGCTCTACCACCTGCTGATGCGCGGGCTGCTGAGCGGGCTGTGGAGCCACGCGGCCTACACGACCATCGCCTCGTTCGGCGTGGCGTGGTTCCTGCTGAACCCGCAGCGCTCGATGGCGGCGCGCATCGGCTGCGCCCTCTTCTACTTCGCGCTCGCGTGGGCCATGCATTTCATCTGGAACTCGCCGCTGCTCGAAGACCGCTTCGACGACGGCTTTGTCGGCATCGCGCTGCTGCTGATCGTCAAGGGCATCCCGGTGGTGATCGCCGCCGCCTTCGTCTGGCGCGCCGCCGCGCGCGAGAACGGCACCTACCTGCATGCGCTGGCGGCCTACTTCGTGCCCGAGCGCGAGCTGATCCGCGACGACGAATGGGTGCGCCTGGGCGCGCCGCTGCTGCGCTACCGCGTGCGCCGCGACATGGGCAAGGAATTCGGAAAACGTGCCCGGCGCCTGAAGGCACAGCTGCAGCGCGAGCAGTTGCGGCTCATCCTGAAGGCCGGCACGCACGGGCGCGGGCCGCAGACGCGGCGCCATGAAGTCGCGGTGCGCCGCCTGCGGGCCGAGCTCGACCTGCTCACCCGGCCGCAGGGCTGAGGGCCCCGTTCGCTTACTTCGCCGGCAGGTACAGGCGCGGATCGACGGCCTTGCCGCGGTAGCGGATCTCGAAGTGCAGCTTGGCGCGGCCGCCTTCCGCCGGGCCGATCTCGGCGATCTTCTGGCCGCGCTGCACGCGCTGGCCCTGCTTCACGCCCACGGTGCCCACGTTGGTGTAGATCGACATGTAGGAGCCGCCGTGGTCGACCATGATCACGCTGCCGTAGCCGCGCATCGTCTCCGTCGCAGCCACCGAGCCGGCGCCGATCGCGTGCACGGGCTCGCCGCTGCTGCCGCCGATGTCGAGGCCCTTGTTGCTGTTGCCGTTGAAGCCGGCGATGACCGCGCCCTGCGTCGGCCAGCCCCAGTCGCTGCGCCGCGAGGCGGGCGGCACGACGGGGTCGCGCTCGCGAGGGACGGGCGCAGGCTTGGCCTTGTCGGTACTGCTGCCGCCACTGCTGCGCGGCGGGGGCGTGGCAGCCGTCGTCGCGGCACCACCCGGCGGCACCACGCGCAGCACCTGCCCGGCTTCGAGCTGGTCGGGGTCCTTGATCTGGTTCCAGCGGGCAATCTCGGCCGTCGTCCGGCCGTGCCGCTGCGCGATGCGGTAGAGCGTGTCGCCCGTCTGCACGACGTACTCGCCGGGGCCCGCCACCGGCGTGCTGGGCGTGGTGGAGCATGCGCCCACCAGCAATGCCGCCGTCAACGCGGCGCACGCGCCCCATCTTCTCCCTGTCACAACCACGCGCTGAGTCCTTTCTGATTCATCCGGATCGCGCGACCTCGCGGGGCGAGGCGCGCCTGAACAATCCGGCAAGGCTACCAGCAGTCGTTGCGCGGACATTGCGTCCGCGGGAGCGCCCCTATTTCTTCGGCTGCAGCAGCTGCTGCAGGTTGGCCATGTTCTCGTTCAGGCGGTCCTGCACCACCTTCCAGCTGTTGTTGCGCGCCTGCGCTTCCAGCTGCGCCAATTCGCGGAAGTTGTCGACGGCCTGCTGCACGCCGCGCTGCGCGACCTCGGCCTGTTTGGAGATCGCGTCCTTGCCGGTGGCGTCCTTCAGTGCGTCCTGCCACTGGGCCAGCGTGTCGCGCAGGATCTCGCCGCGCCGCTGCGCCAGCGACTGGATGCCTTCGTAGGCCTGCCGGTTGGCCTCGGCCAGCGCCTCCATGTCCTTGCGCTGCCACTCCACGAGCGCGCCGACGTCCACGCCGGGCAGCTTGAGCTGCTCGATCAGCTTGCTGAAATCTTCCATCGACGGCAACGCCGTGGGAAAGAGCGGGTTGGCGTTGGCTGCGTTCTTGCTGGTTGCCATGGATCGAATCTCCTTGTGTGAATGAAATAGCGGGTAACAAGAAATCAGGCCGGCGCGAACTGCGTGCGCCCGGCGGCGGCGGGCCGCATGACGAGCAGCAGGACCACGCCGGACGACAGCCACAGCCCGATCGCAAGGAACATGCTGTTGTCCGAACTGCCGGTGGCGGTGGTGATCCACGCGGTGATCACCGGCATCACGGCGGGCCCGAGGTTGCCCAGGCTGCTGATGAGCGCAATGCCGCCGGCCGCCGACCTGCGCGGCAGGTACTCGCTGATGGCCGCGAAGAAGATCGGCGTGTTGGCCGACTGGCCGATGCTCATCACCGCGAGGCCCGCCAGCGCCAGCACCAGGTTGCCGCCGCTGAAGACGGCCACCAGCAGGCCCGCCGAGGCCAGCGCCACGCAGAAGAAGAAGTGCTTGCGCCGCTCCAGGTGCTTGTCGGAACTGCGGCCCACGAACACCATGCCCACGGCGCCGAAGACCGCCGGAATGGCCGACAGCAGGCCGACCATGAACACGTCGCCCACGCCCCAGTTCTTGATGAGCGTGGGCACCAGGAACACCAGCGTGTAGTTGGCGCCCAGGAACAGGAAGTACACGAAGGCCATCGTGAACACCTTCGGGTCGCGCAGCAGCGCCCAGAACGAACCGTGCGAGGCGGTCTCCACCGCATGCGGCTCGTTGTCCAGGTGGTGGCACAGCGCGACCTTCTCGGACGGCGTGAGCCAGTTGGCCTGCTCGGGCTTGTCCTTCAGGTAGAAGAACGCGACGATGCCCAGCACCGAGGCCGGCAGCCCCTGCACCACGAACAGCCACTGCCAGCCGTGGTGGCCGCCCAGGCCGTTCATGTACTTCATGATCCAGCCCGACAGCGGGCCGGCCAGCAGGTAGCCGATGGCCGTGGCCGTCATGAAGATCGAGATCACCTTGCAGCGCCGCGCCGAGGGGTACCAGTAGGTGAGGTACAGGATGATCCCCGGGAAGAAGCCCGCCTCGAACGCGCCCAGCAGGAAGCGCAGCACGTAGAACTGCGTGGTGGTCTCCACGAACATCATGGCCGAGGCCACGAGCCCCCAGCAGAACATGATGCGCAGCAGCGTCTTGCGCGCGCCGATCTTCTCGAGCATGAGGTTGCTGGGCACCTCGAAGAGGAAGTAGCCGATGAAGAAGATGCCCGCGCCCAGCGCATAGGCCTCGTTGCTGAAGGCCAGCGTCTGCTTCATCTGCAGCTGCGCGAAGCCGATGTTGATGCGGTCGATGAAGGCGACGATGTAGCAGAGGATCAACAGCGGCAGCAGGTGCCAGCTGACCTTCGAAAACAAAGCCTCGTCCGCCGCGTTGTACGGCGCGCGGGCGGGGGCCTGCGCAGAAGTGGGGGTCATGGTCTTGCTTTCCTTTGGGGTCGGTCGGTGAAGGAATCGGCGGGAAGACTAGGCAGCGGCGGCGGCGCGCTTGCCCTTGGCGGGAGCAGCCGGCTTGCGCGGCGCGCGGGGCTTCTTGCTGGCGGGTGCGGCAGCAGTAGCCGCCGCACGCGGCTTGGCCGCGGCCGGCGCCTTCGCGCGGCGCGGGGCCTTGGCGGGCACGGCCTCGGCCTGCGCCTCTTTCGCGACCGCCGGCTTGGCCGCGCTCTCGACGCTGGGCAGCCGCTCGATCTGCCGCAGCGCTGCGCGCAGGTGGCCGATCAGCTCGTACGACTCTTCCTGCGACAGGATGCGGCGGCAGGCCGTGAGGCCGAAGTCGAGCGAGCCCGCGTAGCTCTGCACCGTGATGTTCAGCGCGCTGCCGTGGTACGGGATCGACACGGGGTAGAAGTGCATCATCCGCGCGCCCGCCACGTAGAGCGTGGCGCCCGGCCCCGGCACGTTCGAGATCAGCACGTTGGCCGCGGGCGGCACGCGGCGCGCCAGGTTGGAGCGGCCGTACAGCGAGGCCAGGCTGGTCATGAGCCAGGGCGAGCCGGTGATCGGCATGTCGACGCCGAGCACGGGCTTGAGCTCGCGCACCACGGCCTTGGCCGCCTCCGACGAGGCATGGATCGCCTTGAAGCGCTCGGCCGCGTCGCCGATGTCGGTCGCCAGGTCGACGCGCACCATCGACACCTGGTTGTTCATCGAGTCGTCGCCCTCCGCGCGCAGGCTCACGGGCACGCCGGCGATCAGCGCTTCTTTCGGCAGCAGGTTGCGCTCCTTCAGGAAGCGGGCCAGCGCCTCGCTGCACATCGCCATCACGATGGTGTTGACGGTGCCGCCCACGCGCTTGCCCAGCGCCTTGAGTTCATCGAAGGGCAGCGACATCGTGCTGTACGAGCGCTGGTTGGTGATGGCGTCGTTGAACATGCTCTTGGGCGCCATGCCCAGGCTCAGGCGGCGCTCGCCCTTGCCGGTCTGCTGGCTCGCCAGCACGCTGCCGGCTGCCGTGAGGGCGCGCGCGGCCGCCGGCAGCAGCTCGGCGAGCTTGCGGTACTGGCGCGCCGAGTTGGACACCGCCGCCTGCAGCAGCTCGGCCACGCCGAGCTGGTAGTGGCTGCCGCTGCCGCGCTTGCGGCGCGCGGGCGGCACCTCGCGCATCTGCGCCGTGGTGTCGTAGAGCACCTTGGCCAGCTCGGTGCCGGCCTTGCCGTCGACACCGCTGTGGTGGGCCTTGGTGTAGAAGGCCACCTGGCCGTTCTCCAGGCCTTCGATGACGTACATCTCCCACAGCGGGCGGCTGCGGTCGAGCAGGCTGGAATGCAGGCGCGCCACGAGGTGGTGCAGCTGCTCCATGGTGCCGGGGCGGCGCAGCGTGAGGCTGCGCACGTGGTAGTCCAGGTCGATGTCGTCGTCGTCGATCCACACCGGCTCGGCCAGCTCGAAGGGCATCTGCGCAAGCTTGCGCGTGAGCACCGACGCCAAGTGCAGCCGCTTGCCCAGCATGCCCTTCACGTCTTCGTAGTAGTCGCCCCGGTAGCCCTCGGGCAGGTTCAGGAGCATGAGGCTGCCGACGTGCATCGGCGTCTCGGGAGTTTCAAGGTGCAGGAACGACGCGTCCATGCTGCTCAGGTGGTCCATGGCGTGGCCTCTTTCGTCGGTGGGATCGGTGGGAATTGGGGAATGCGCGCGCTCAGGCGGTGGCCGCGGCGACGGCCTGCTTGCGCAGCTCTTCGTCCACGAGGTCTTTCTTGGAGAGCTTGCCCACCGCCGTCTTGGGCAGCGCGGCGCGGATCTCCAGGGCCTGCACCATCTCGTGCTTGCCCACGCGTTCCTTGAGAAAGCTTTGCAGGGCCTTGATGTCGAAGGCCTCGGCGCCGGGTTTGAGCGTGACGAAGGCCTTGGGCGACTGGCCGCGGTATTCGTCGGGCACGCCGATCACCGCCACCTCATGCACCGCCGGGTGCTGGTAGATGGCCTCTTCGAGCACGCGCGGATAGACGTTGTAGCCGCTGCACAGCAGCATGTCCTTGCAGCGGTCGACGATGAAGACGAAGCCGTCCTCGTCCATGTAGCCCACGTCGCCGGTGCGAAAGAAGCCGTCGAAGGTGGTGCTGTCGGCCGTGGCCTCGGGCTTGTTCCAGTAGCCCTTCATCACGTTGGGGCCCTGGATGCACATCTCGCCCTTCTCGCCCAGCGGCACGTAGCGCGTGGGGTCTTCGAGGTCGAGCATCTTGATGACCACGCCCGGGTGCGGAATGCCGCACGAGCCCGCCTTGCGCTGGCCGTGCGCGGGCGAGAAGGTGCCGGTGGGCGAGGTTTCGGTCATGCCCCAGCCCTCGGCCAGCCAGGTGCCGGTGATGGCGCGGAAGCGCTCGCCGACCTCCATCGGCAGTGGCGCGCCGCCCGAGTTGCACAGCTTGAGCGAGTGCAGGTCGTACTGCGGCGTGTCGGGGTCGCCGATCACCGCGGTGAACATGGTGGGCACGCCGCAGAAGGTGGTGAGCTTCTTCTCGGCGATGTCGCGCAGCGCGGCCTTGGGGTCGAAGCGCAGGTGCTGCACGATCTCGGCCGCCAGGCGCACGCCCAGCAGCAGGTTGACCGTGAGCGCATAGATGTGAAACGGCGGCAGCACCGCGAGCAGCCGCTCGGTGCCCATCTGCAGCACGGGCGGCGTGCCCGACTGCGTGATCACCACCTGCTCGCAGGCCGAGGACAGGTTGGCGTGCGTGAGCATCGCGCCCTTGGGCAGGCCGGTGGTGCCACCCGTGTACTGCAGGATGGCCAGCGCCTCGCGCGGATCGCCGAGGGGATGCGGCGTGTAGCGGCCGTCGTTGTCGAGCAGTTCGGAAAAACGCAGGTGGTGCTCATCGCCCGAGATCTCGACCGTTTCGTTCTTCGCCTTCATCTGCGCGGCCACCTGCTCGGGCGCGCCCGTCATCTCGGCGAGGTTGCCGACGATGAGCTTCTTCAGCCGTGTCTTGCCGAGCATGGCGGCCATCTGCGGGTACAGCGCCGCCAGTTCGAGCGTGATGAGGACATCGGTCTGGCTGTCCTCGATCTTGTGCTCGAGCACCTTCGCCGCATCGAGCGGCGAGTAGTTGACCACCGTGCCGCCCGCCTGCAGCACGCCGAACAGCGCGACCAGGTAGTGCGGCGTGTTGGGCAGGAACAGGCCGACGTGCACACCGGGGCGCACGCCCAGGGCCTGCAGCCCCTTGGCGGCGCGATCGACCAGCGCGCCGAGCTCGCGGTAGTTCAGCCGCTTGCCCATGAAGTCGATGGCCGGCCGGTCGGGAAAAACGGCCACGGCGTCGGCCAGGATCTGCTGGACCGAGGTGGGCGTGATCGCGTGGTCCCACGCCACGCCTTCGGGGTAGGAAGCCAGCCAGGGCTTGCTGTTCATGTGCGTCTCCAGGAAGTGAACGAGTGGGTTGGTGATGCGGCGCGTCAGGCGGCCTTGCGCACGTCGCGGTGCGGATCGAGGTACAGCAGGCGGCGCAGGCCTTCGCGGCGGAACGGCTTCCACTGGCCCTCGGGCTGCGCGAGCCGATCGGCAATGGCGTACAGCACCACGGGGTTGTGGCCGAGGCCACAGTGGCTGCCCTCGACCTCGATGTTTTCCGAGGTCGCGGTCTCGCGTTCGCGGCAGCCTTGCCAGGCCACGATGCCGTCGCTGCGGCTGTAGATGGCGCTGGCCGGCACGGGCGGCGGCGTGCGCATGCGTTCGCGCTCGGGCCAGTCCTCGACCTTGCGCTCGCTCACCATCTCGTACAGCCGCCACGCGTTGCTCGCGCGCGGCTCGCCGGCGAACGGGCTGCCCAGCGTGATGACGCTGCGCACCTGCGAAGGCGCGCGCCGCGCCAGCTCGCGTGCGAACACACCGCCCAGGCTCCAGCCGACGATGCTCACCTTGCGCTGGTAGCGTTCGTGCAGCTCGGCCAGGCGCTCCTGCATCTGGTCTTCCACGCCGGGGCGCGGACCGAAGTTGGGACCGAGCTTCCATCCGTGCGCGCGGTAGCCGCGGTCGCGCAGGAAAGCGCGCAGCGGTTGCGTCGAGGCATCGCTCGCCGAGAGGCCGGGCAACACGAGCACCGGGTGCCCGTCGCCCGCGGGCGCCATGCGCAGCATCGGGGCCATGGTGAAGAACGCGGACAGCTCCGCCACGGCGCGCCACTCGAGCATCAGCAGGCGGCGGGACGGCGGGGCCATCGAAGAAGATTCGGTCATGGTCATCTCGGGAGTGGAGGGAAAGGGAAAGAGAAAAAAGAGAGGCGAAGAAAAAGCCCGACGTGCAGACGCGATGCACACGGCTACCCGGTCGGGCGGTCGTTCGAGAGAGGATCGAGATCGGGGAAAAGGGGTGGAGGCGCCGCGCAACGGCGGCGCCCTGCCTGTGAGTCGGCTCGCATGCATGGTGTGAACCCGCCGCGTACGTCCAGTCCGTGCCGGGCATGCCGGCACGCGCGAGGTGCATCCATGTGTTGTCTCCAGTCGGCCTCGTCCGGGCCTTCAGCGAGGCTCGGATCGGGCACTTTGTTGTCGTTGCTCTGGGCGCCATCTTTTCGCGGCGACGTCGACAAGAAAAGGTGCGATGCGACCACTTCGCGGTGATTTCGGGACGCGCATTTGAACGCCGCGCAGGCGCGGCTCACAACTGCGAACAGATGTGTGGATCGACGGCCACGCGAACGCCGCACGAAGGCGCGCGCATGCGAATCAGCGGTGGTTCACGATGCCCGATGCGGCATCGCGCAGGCGCGGCTCAGGCCTTCGCCGCGCGGTAGTCCTGCGGGCTGCGGCCGGTCCAGCGCACGAAGGCGTGGCGGAAGTTCGAGGCGTCGCTGTAGCCCAGCCGCTCGGCGATTTCCTCGGTGGTCATGCGCGTGGTGCGCAGGTACTCGATGGCCAGCACGCGGCGCACGTCGGCCAGGATGCCGCGGTAGGTCGTGCCCTCGGTCTCGAGGCGTCGGCGCAAGGTGCGCGGATGGATCGACAGCTCCGAAGCCATCGGCTCGATGGTCGGAAAGCGCCAGGGCATGTGGTCGATCAGCGTGCGCCGCACCACCGACGAGACACCGCCCGAGCGCGGCAGGTCGGCCAGCACCTGCTGGCACATCTCGCTCACCATCGCATGCGTGACCGAGTCGGGCAGCCGCGAGGGATGGCCCACCCACGGCGAGCCCACATGCAGCTCATCGCGCGGCTGGCCGAACGCCACGGGGCAGCCGAACAGCGTGCGGTAGGCGCTCAGATCTTCGGGCTCGGCAAAGCGCACATGCAGTGCGGAAAGACCGAACGACGGACCGAAGAGATCGCGCCCCAACCGCAGGTGCACCGCAAAGGCGAACTCGAGCGCGAAGCGGTACAGCGGGTCTTGCGGGTCGGACGACAGCAGCACCTCGTAGGGCAGCACCGCCGTGCCGCCGCTGCAGGTGTACGACACCGGCCCGGCCACCGGGCCCATGACGCGGTTGTACTTGATGGTGAAGTCCATCAGGTCGGCATGCGTGGGGCTGCTCAGCAGCCCGTAGCCGTACATGCCGTAGGCCGTGAGGTGCATGCGGATGCCCGCGCGAAAGGCGATGCTGGGACCGGGCGCCAGATGCACCGCGTTGCGGAAGACCACGGCCGCCTGCTCGTAGGAAATCCGCGTCGCCGGTGCGCGCAGCTGGTCTTCCGTCAGGCCACTTCCGCTCAGGGTTTGTTCCGGTGCGATGCCTTCTTCGACCAGGGTGGCGACGATGGCTGCGACGCGCTGGGGTCCGTAGACGCGTGACGCGAAGTCGGGTGGCGAACGATGCACGACGATTCAATCCCTTCAGAACACATGCCTTCGATGGCGGGCCGCCACTGGCCTCGCACTCCAAGGTCGTCGCAGGATATCGAAGCGTTCTGCACGCGCAGACTCGGAGTTTCCCGATAGCGCCAAATTGTCCCGAAGTCACTCCCGAGTGGTCTGAACGAACCTTTCTCGCGCTGGTGCCCCACGGAAAGATCGTCCACGAAACACCGTCCCGGCCGCAGGGCACAAAGCGCAACGCGCGACGGTTGCCTTTCGCTTCTCTTCCTTTCTCTCCCCTTCCTTTTCACCGCCACGCCCCATGCAACGCGACCCCTCTTCCCCTTCGTTCGCTTCGTCCAACGGCATCGAGCTGGCCTACGACTGCTTCGGCGATCCGGCGGCGCCACCGCTGCTGCTCATCATGGGCCTGGGCACGCAGATGATTGCGTGGGACGAAGCCTTCTGCGAGCGCCTGGCCGGTCGCGGCTACCGCGTCATCCGCTTCGACAACCGCGACATCGGACAGTCCACGCGCCTGAGCGCCGCGGGTATTCCCGACGTGGCCAAGCTGCTCGGGCAGGCGCTGGCCGGCGTGCCGGTGAGCGCGAGCCAGGTGCCGTACACGCTGGCCCACATGGCCGACGATGCGGTCGGCCTGCTCGATGCGCTGGGCATCGATCGTGCCCACATCGTCGGCGCCTCGATGGGCGGCGCCATCGGCCAGGAGATCGCGCTGCGCCATCCGGCGCGCGTGCGCACGCTGGTGTCGATCATGGCCACCAGCGGCGCGCCCGACCTGCCGCCGCCCCAACCGCAGGCGCTGCAGGTGCTGCTCACGCCCACGCCGCTGGACCGCGACGGCTACATCGTGCGCCAGCAGCAGGTGATGAAGGTGCTGCGCGCCGGCTCGCATCCGGACGAAGAGGCGCTCGATGCCGCGCGCGCGGAACGCAGTTTCGAACGCGGCCTGCACCCCGCCGGCTACGCGCGCCAGCTCGCGGCCATCATCGCGTCAGGCAGCCGCAGGGAGCGGCTGGCGTCGCTGAAGACGCCGACGCTGGTGATCCACGGCGACGTCGATCCGCTGGTGCCGATCGAATGCGGGAAGGACGTGGCGCGCCACGTGCCCGGCGCGAGGATGGTGACCATCGAGGGCATGGGCCACGCGCTGCCGAAGGTGACGTGGGCGCCGGTGATCGATGCGATTGCGGGGCACGCGGTGGAGGGCCGCTGATCCATCGTTCAGTCGGGCGCGTGCTCCTGCCTCCAGGCCTGCGCGTGGCCCAGGAAGGCGCGAAGCTGCGAGGGCCGCACCGGCTTGACGAGCACCGGCAGGCCGGCCTCGCGTGCCGCGGCCAGCGAATCGCCGCCGACGTCGCCGGTCACGATCAACGCGGGCAGGTCGGCTTCGTTCAACGCAAGGCGCAGGTCGGCGATGGCCTGGAGGCCACTCGCCTGCAGGCCGAGCCGCAGGTCCACCACCAGCGCATCGGGCTGGAAGCCCGCCTGCAGGCACGCCAGCGCGCCCGCCACGTCGCTCGCGGCGCGGACCTCCGCGCCCCAAGAGGCCAGCAGCCCTTGCAGCGCCTGCAACGAACTCTGGTCGTCGTCGAGCACGAGCACGCGCGCGGCCAACACGGCGGTCGGTGACGCGGCGAGCCGTTCGACGTCGTCCGCCCGATCGCTCTCGGCCGCATCGGCCAACGGCACCTGCACGTCGAACACGCTGCCCTGCCCCGGCTGCGAGCGCACGGTCACGCGCAGGTCGAGCAGTTCGCTCAGGCGCTTGACGGTCGCGAGGCCCAGGCCGTAGCCCAGGCGGCGGTCGCGCGCGGGGTTGTCGATTTGATAGAACTCGTCGAATACGTGCGGCAGGTGCTCGGGCGCGATGCCGATGCCCGTGTCTTCGATGGCTAGCCGCAGCCGGCCGTTCTCGACCCGGCCGCCGAGCCGCACCGTGCCCTGGTGCGTGTAGCGGATGGCGTTCGCCAGCAGGTTGGTGACGACGCGCGTGAGCAAGGCGCGGTCGCTGCGGACCGTAGCGGGGTCGCTGGCCAGCTCGAACGTCAGCCCCTTGGCCGTGGCCACGGCCTGGTGCGGCCGGCAGCAGTCGCGCAGCAGCGCGTCGATGGCGAAGAGCGACCACTGCGGGCTGATCGATCCGGCGTCGGCGCGCGTGATGTCGAGCAGGTCGTCCACCACGTCGGTCATGCCGTCGGCGCAGGCCACCAGCTGCTCGGAGAGCGCCTGCACCTGCGGCTGCGTGCTGACCGTGTGCAGCGTCTGCGCCAGCAGCGCCATCGCGTTGAGCGGCTGGCGCAGGTCGTGATTGGCCGAGGCAAAGAAACGCATGCGTGCCGCCACGGCTTCTTCGGCGGTCTGTCGGGCCGAGCGGCTGCGCTCGTTTTCGGCGCTCAGCGCGGTCACCAGTTCGGCATTGCGCCGGCGCTGCGCCTGGATCTCGTGCAGCGCGCGCGAGAGCTCGCGGGAACTCAGCAGCGTGTAGACGCCGATGAGCGTCACGATCAGCGCCATGGCCAGGTGGTAGCTGCCGCCGAACCAGATGTCGCGCAGCACCAGCGGGCCGAGGATGAGCACCACATAGGCCATGGCCGCCCGCCCGATCGTCGAGAGGCGGATCGCCCCACCGAGCGACACCGTCACCATCGCGATGTGAAGAATGGCCTCGGCCTGCGCCGGCCCCTCGTGCCACAGCAACGCACTGAGCACGCCCCAGAGCAAGGCCAGCAACTGGTTGCTGGCCATGACGGGCCACACCATCGCCGCCAGGTTCGCGCGCAGCCCGGGGCGCACCGCCCAGGCCAGCCAGAGGCCCATCCGCGCGGCGATGACCAGGCCGTAGACGACGAGCCACGCCTGCACCCGCGGGCCGTCGGGGCCCGCTGCGTATTCGAGGTAGCAGAGCAACCCGCCGACCGCAGCCAGCATCCACGACCACGGCGTGGAGCGGATCATCTGCGTCAGCTGCTCGAGTTGCAGGTCCGACAGGGTCGACCACGCGCCGAAGCGTGTGCGCGGAGTGGGAGCCACAGGCTCCTCCGCAACCACGTCCGCGTTGGAAGGCGCCTGCACCGGGGACGATGCGCTCATCTCATTCCTGCGCCAGCCACAGCCCCGCGCGCCGCGCCTGGACCAGCAGGTGGGTGCGGTTGCGCGCATCCATCGTGTCGAGCAGCGCCGTGATGTGGAGCTTGACCGTGCGCTCCGCGATCGCCAGCTCGGCAGCGATCTGCTTGTTCTGGCGGCCTTGCGCCACCAGCAGCAGCACTTCGAGCTGACGCGGCGTGAGGCTCGCGACCTGTGGGCCGGTGCGCGAGGCCAGCACATCGAAAGCCTCGCCACCGGCGGCCACCTCGTCCAGCGCCGCCGCGATGTGCGCCACCGAGCGCGACTTGCCGATGAAGCCGGCCGCTCCCGCAGCGCGTGCGCGGGCGGCGAGTGCCGGCTCTTCGTCGCCCGAGATCATCAGGCGCGACACGAGGGGATGCCGGGCGCCGAAGAGACGCAGGCCCTCGAGGCCGTCTTCACCGCCCAGGCGGTAGTCGATCAGCACGATGTCGGGCGCGCATTGCGAGGCGCGCGCCACGCCCTCGGCCAGCGAGAGCGCGGTCTGCACTTCGAAGTCGGGGCGGGCGTGCGTCAGCGCATGCGCAAAGCCAACACCGAACAGCGGGTGATCGTCGACAAGCAGGAGTTTCATGGTGCCGTGATCCTCGGGTGCGGGCCCGGCCCGCGCCCTCTCCTCGTAGGGCGCCATTGTTGTCCACGCCGGCGCATCGGTGACGCGCCGGCTGTCGCGAAGCCTCAGTTGCAACGGCCGGCAGCGCGCAGCAGCGCATTGCACGCCGGTGCGGGGCTGGTCGTCGGCCGCGTGGCGGGGCGGCGTGCGGACGCGGGTGCGTCGCTCTGGCGCATCTCCTGGCAGATGGCATCGCTGACCACCCGGCCGACCACCGACACCGAGCCCTCCACGTAGCAGCTGTAGACCCGCCCGCCGTCGGTGCGGGCCTGGAAGGTCGTCTGCACGCCGCTGTCGGCCCGGTTCGAGATCGTGAACGCCTGCGGCGGCAGGCCCAGCGCCCGCGAGGTGTTCGTGACGATGGCGTCGTCGGTCACGGCGTGCGAAGCGCAGCCACCCGCCAGAACGGCAGCCGTGAGAAGCCAGGGCAGGCAGAAGAGCGTGCGTGAAGAGGTCATGCCAGCAGCCTATCGGGACACCTTGCAACGGCCCATAGCACCTTCGGGCAGGTGCCCGAAGGTGCTATGGGCCGCATGCGCAGCCGTCCCTACGATCCGCCCCTCTTGAACGAACAAGCAAGCACAGAAGGCGCCGGGCCCCGGCGCCAGCGGACGAGGAGGAACACGGACATGACGAAAACGAGCAGCTACGGACGGTGGATGGTGTGGACAGGCGCGCTGGCCCTGCTGGCGGCCTGCGGCGGCGGTGGTAGCGGATCGGGCGGCGGTGCGTTGCCGCCCCTGGGTATCTTCCCGCCCGCCCCCCCGCCGGCGACAGTGACGCATCGCCTGGAGGTCGGCATCACCGGCAACGGCCGCGTCGGGTCGCAGCCCGCGGGCATCGACTGCACCGACCGCTGCAGTGCGGATTTCAGCGCGGGCACCGAGGTCGTCCTCGCGGCCACGCCAGCGGCGGGGCAGGTGCTCGGCAGTTGGGGCGGTGCCTGCAACGGCAACGCCGGCACCTGCGCCGTGCGGATGGACGCCGCGCTCGGCGTGACGGCCACCTTCGTCGCCGCACCGCCGGTGATCGGCTGGGGCGACGCGTCGGCGCTGTCGGCCGGCGGCGCCAGCCTGCCGAAGACCGCGATCGATGCGCAGGGGCGCGCGCTGGTCGTGTGGCGCCAGATCGAAGGCAACCCCCAGGTGGATCGCCTGTGGGGCAGCCGCTACCTGCCCGGCAGCGGCTGGACCGCGCCGCAGCGCCTCGAGGCCAACGCCGGCGGCGTGCGCGACATCCGCATCGCCATCGACAAGCCCAGCGGCCGCGCCGTCGTGCTGTGGACCCAGCTGAGCTCCGTGACCGGCTACGACCTGTGGGCGCTGCCCGTCGACCCCGCGGGCGGCTGGGGCAGCCCCGCGCTGCTGGAAACCGGCACCGGCATCGTCGGCAACGCCAGCGTGGGCATCGACGCCAACGGCAACGCCGTCGCCGTGTGGTCGCAGATCGGCCCGAGCACGCGCTTCAGCATCTACGCCAACCGCTACACCCCGGCCGGCGGCTGGGGCACCGCTGCGCTCATCGAGACCAACGAAGTCGTGGGCAGCGTCGACGGCGACCCGGCCGTCGTTGTCGCGGGGTCGGGCGAATCCGTCGCGGTGTGGAAGCGCTCCGACGGCAGCAGCGCCTCGCTCTGGACCAACCGCGCCAACGCAAGCGGCACCTGGACCACGGCCACCGAACTCGTGCCCGACACCGGCACCGGCCACTCGATCGGTGCCCACGACCTGGCGATCGACGCCGCCGGCAACGCCCTGCTCGCCTGGGGCCAGGCCGACCTGCCCGGGGGCAGCAACCAGTGGGAGAGCGCCGTGTGGTTCAAGCGCTTCTCGGCGGGGGCGTGGCAGAGCGGCACCACTCGGGTGGGTTCACCGTTCGTCGCCACCCAGGCGTTGTTGAGCACGCCTGTGCTGCGCATGAATGCGGCGGGTGCGGCTGCCGTGAGTTGGGGGCGGCTGGACAACGCGCTCATGGCGGCGACAGCGGCACCAGGGGCTGCGTTCGGCGCGGACCGTGTGGTGCGGGCGGCGGCTTCGCAGGCGTTGGCGAGCTTGCTTGCATTGGGCGTGGACGACGCGACCAATGCGTTGGTGGCGTGGGCGCAGGGCAATGGGGTGGGGACGAGCGATCTCTATGCGGCTCGGCACACGCTGGCCGGTGGTTGGGAGACGCCGGTGGCTCAAGAGGGCACGGACGAGATTGCGGCTTCGCCGGATCTGGCGATGAATGAAGTGGGGAATGCGGTGCTGGCTTGGCAGCAGTTCGAGGCGGCGAGTGGGACGCGCATTCTGGTGCGGCGGTATGGGTCGGGGAGGTAGGTGTGTGAGGGGCAAATGGCTTGCCCCTGATCGCGAGCCCACATGAATAGCGGGCTGATGGCGGAGAGTGTGAGATTCGAACTCACGGACGCTTTCACGTCGGCAGTTTTCAAGACTGCTGGTTTAAACCACTCACCCAACTCTCCGGAACCGTTGATTTTATGCCGACGGCGCAGCCTTACTCGTCATCGGGTAGGAACAGCGTCTGCAGGTCGCTCAGGAAGTCGAGCCCTCGCTCGGTGGGCCACACGCGGAACAGGTCGCGCGCGACGAGCCCCTTGCGCTCGGCCTCTTCCAGGCCGCGTTGGATCGACGTCATCGCCAGGCCCGTGCGTTCGCTGAACTGGGGCAGCGTGAAGCCCTGCTTCAGCCGCAGCGCGTTGAGCATGAATTCGAACGGCAAGTCGGCCAGCGCCACTTCGTCGCTCTGCGACACGGCCATGCCGGCGCGCGCGTTCTCCATGTACAGGCGCGGTTCGCGATAACGCACCTGCCGCACGATGCGGTGCGCGAAGCTCAGCTTGCTGTGCGCGCCGGCGCCGATGCCGAGGTAGTCGCCGAACTGCCAGTAGTTGAGGTTGTGCGCGCACTGGTGCCCGTCGCGCGCATAGGCCGAGACCTCGTAGCGCGACATGCCGCTCGCGCCCGTGCGCTCGGTGATGCGGTCGAGCATCGCGTAGGCGATGTCGTCCTCGGGCAGCGTGGGCGGGAACTTGGCGAACCAGGTGTTGGGCTCGATGGTGAGGTGGTAGATCGAGATGTGCGGCGGCGCAAGCGCCAGGGCCTGGGTCAGGTCGGCGTCGAGGCCTTCCATGGTCTGGCCCGGCAGGGCGTACATCAGGTCGAGGTTGAAGGTGTCGAAGGCGCTCGCGGCCTCTTCCACCGCAGCGATGGCCTGCGCGCGGTCGTGCACGCGGCCCAGCGCCGTCAGGTGCTCGTCGTTGAAGCTCTGCACGCCCACCGACAGGCGCGTGACGCCGGCCGCGCGGTAGGCGCGGAAGCGGTTGCGTTCGAAGGTGCCGGGGTTGGCCTCGAGCGTGATCTCGCACTCGGGCGCGAGCTTGAGGCGCGCGCGCACGTCGCCGAGCAGCCGGTCGATGGCCTGTGGCGAGAACAGGCTGGGCGTGCCGCCGCCGATGAAGATGGTGTGGACGGTACGGCCCCAGATCAGCGGCAGCGCGGCGTCGAGGTCGGCAATCAGCGCGTCGATGTAGGCGGCTTCGGGAAGGCCGTCGATGTCGGCCTCGCTGGTGGCGCGCCACTCGTGCGAGTTGAAGTCGCAGTACGGGCACTTGCGCAGGCACCACGGCAGGTGGATGTACAGCGACAGCGGCGGCAGCGCGGCGAGTTGCAGCGGGCCAGGGCGCATCCAGTGCAGCACGTCATTGGCCTGGGGGGCGCCGCCGGCTTGGGCGGGCTGGATCGGGAAGACGGTGGCCATGGGTCAGAACCAGCGCTCGCGCATCAGGGCGAGCATGGCCTGCGCGGCGCGGCCGCGGTGGCTGTTGGCGTTCTTCACGTCGGGCGGCAGCTGGGCGAAGGTCTTGCCGAAGGTCGGCAGGTACATGACGGGGTCGAAGCCGAAGCCGTTGTCGCCGATGGGCGCGGGCGCGATCTCGCCGACCACGCGGCCAACGGCAATGAGCGGCTCGGGGTCGTCGTGGCGGCGCAGCGCGACCAGCGTGCTCACGAGCGCGGCGCGGCGGTTGACCACGCCGTCGAGCTGTTCGAGCAGCGCTTTCACGTTGTTGGCGTCGCCCTTGGCGTAGCCGAACTGCGTGGCGTAGTAGGCGGTGTCGACACCCGGCAGGCCGCCGAAGGCATCGACACACAGGCCGGCGTCGTCGGCAATGGCGGGCAGGCCGGTGGCGGCGCTGGCGTGGCGCGCCTTGGTGAGCGCGTTCTCGACGAAGGTGCGGAAGGGTTCTTCAGCCTCGCCCACGCCGAGTGCCGACTGCGGCACCAGGGTGACGGACAGCTCGGCAAACAGCTGCTGGAGTTCGGCGAGCTTGCCCGCGTTGTTGGAAGCCAGAACCAGTTTCATGGAAAGTCAAAGATGGCTGTGGCGCCCAATGAACGGGCGCCAGTGGCTCGTTTGGTTGTAGTCGTCGTTCAGTTCGAAAGCAGGGCCTGCTGCTGCAGGCTCACGAGCTCGCCGATGCCCTTCTCGGCCAGGCCGAGCAGGAGGTTCATTTCGTCGCGCGTGAAGGCCACGCCTTCGGCCGTGCCCTGCACTTCGACGAAGTGACCGGCGCCGGTCATGACGACGTTCATGTCGGTGTCGCAGGCCGAGTCTTCGGTGTACTCGAGGTCGAGCAGCGGCGTGCCGTCGACGATGCCCACCGAGATGGCGGCCACGTGGCCCTTGATGGGCGAGGCCTTGAGCGCGCCGGAGGCCAGCAGCTTGTCGACGGCGTCCTGTGCGGCCACGAAGGCGCCGGTGATGGCCGCGGTGCGCGTGCCGCCGTCGGCCTGCAGCACGTCGCAGTCGAGGTGGATGGTGCGTTCGCCCAGAGCGGCAAGGTCGAACACGGCGCGCATCGAGCGGCCGATGAGGCGCTGGATTTCCTGCGTGCGGCCGGTCTGCTTGCCCTTGGCGGCTTCGCGGCTGCTGCGGGTGTGGGTGGCGCGCGGCAGCATGCCGTATTCGGCCGTCACCCAGCCTTCGCCGCTGCCCTTCTTGTGCGGCGGCACTTTTTCTTCGACCGAGGCGGTGCACAGCACGCGGGTCTGGCCGAACTCGATGAGCACCGAGCCTTCGGCGTGGATGGTGAAACCGCGGGTGATGCGCACGGGGCGCAGCTGGTCGGCGGCGCGGCCGCCGCTTCGTGTGAAAGCAGTCATGTGTCTGGAGGAAACCGAAAAAAGAAAAGAAAAACCGCGAGACCCGATCAAGAGATCAGGTCTTGCGGGCGGCAGAGCGGCGGATGGCTTCGTTGATCTCGGCGATGGAGCGCTCGATGGCGTCTTCGTCGAGGTCGTCGATCTCGCTGTCGGACGGCATGCCGGCCTGGATGGTCGAGGCGAACACGCCGTCGTCGATGGTTTCGGTGGACACGCCGCGGTCGTCGCCGGGCGTCTCGGGCATTTCCCACTCAAGCGCGATCAGCGTCACGTTGTCGCTGTGGGCGCCGCCCTTGCGCAGCGCCATCTCGGCGAGGTCGGGCGCGGCGTCGGACACGGGCTTGCCGGACGAGAGGGTGTGCACGATGACGGCGTCGTCGAGCACGCCCCAGACGCCGTCGGAGCACAGCATGAGGCGGTCGCCGCGCTGCAGCGGCAACGGCGCCGACACGTCGAACAGCGGCGTGGTGGGCGAGCCCAGGCAGGTCAGCAGCAGGTTGCGGTTGACCGGCGCGTCGGTGGCGCCGTGGGGCTTGGGGCGCTCGGCGTGCGAGTGGTCGCGCGTGCGGGTCAGCAGGCGGCCATCGCGCACGACGTACAGACGCGAGTCGCCGCAATGCAGCCAGGTGGCCGTGGCGTTCTGCAGCACGGCCGCGACGACGGTGGTGCGGGGCGTGTCGAGCATCGCCTTGTGGCTCGCGTACCGCATGATCTGCTGGTGCGCCGACATGGCCGATTCGGCCAGGAAGGCCTTCACGTCCTTCACGGTGGGGCGGGCCTCGCGCTGGTACAGCGCGGCGATGGTCTGCAGCGCCAGCTGGGCCGCCACTTCGCCTTCAGGATGACCGCCCATGCCGTCGGCGAGCACGAACAGACCCGACTCCCGCGTGTAGCAGTAGCCCATGCGGTCTTCGTTCTTGAGACGGCCGCCCTTGCGGCTGACCTGGAACACGGAGAACTTCATGTCGATCAGGCCGGACGGGTGGTGGGCGCGGCGGCGCGCGGCAGGCTCTTCTTGTCGAAGGAGCGGATGTTGTCGATCGACAGGCGCACCTTTTCGCCGACCGTGAGCTTGGTGTAGCGGCGCTCGCCTTCGCGGCTGAGTTCCTTTTGCAGCGCAAACACCGACTGCGGACGCGAGAGCGGATCGAGCGACATGCACCACTCGACCACCTCGATGAGGTTGTCGGAGTACACGCCGCGCAGGCGCGAGAGCGACAGGCTCAGGCGGTCTTTCTCGATGCGCCGGGGCGCGTCGTTGGGCGGGTAGCCCTGCATGCAGGCGTAGATGCAGGCGCCGATGGCGTAGATGTCGGTCCAGGGCCCCATCGACGAATCGCGCCGGTACATCTCGGGCGCGGCGAAGCCGGGCGTGTACATGGGGCGGATGAAGATGCCCTCTTTGCTGAGCACTTCGCGGGCGGCGCCGAAGTCGATCAGCACGGCGCGGTCGTCGTCGGTGACGAAGATGTTGGCGGGCTTGATGTCCAGGTGCAGCATCTTGTACTGGTGGACGATGCGCAGGCCGCGCAGGATTTCGTCGAACAGCGAACGGATGGTCGATTCGCGGAACACCTTCTGCCGCTTCAGGTCGCGCGCCGTGACCACGAAATCCTGCAGGGTCGCGCCCTCCAGGTAGTTCATGACCATGTAGACGGTCTCGTTTTCGCGGAAGAAATTGAGCACGCTGACCACCGACGCATGCGAGATCTGCGCGAGCGAGCGGCCTTCTTCGAAGAAGCTCTTGAGCCCCAGGCGGTACAGCGACAGTTTCTCGGGCGGCACCTGCGGCGCCAGCTCGCCGGGGCCCCGGGTGGCGAGCGACGAAGGCAGGTATTCCTTGACGGCGACCTGCTGGCCGTTCGGGTCGATCGCGAGGTAGACCACGCCGAAACCGCCCGCGGAAAGCCGGCGAACAACGCGATATCCGCCAATGACCGTATCGGGCAACAGGGGCGTAGGCTTGACCTTTGACATAATCCGGGAGTTTCGCCCGAAGGCGATGGTGCGGCAAGCGAACGCTGTACCGACGCCTCGGTGCTTGCAAGCAAAACCACAGTGAGGCGCAATGCCAGTTTACAGCATGACCGGCTACGCCAGCGGCCAGAACGGCCCCGCAGGCAGCCACTCCGAAGCCGATGCACGGCCCTCCGCCGCGGGCCGACTCGGGGTCGAAATCCGCTCGGTCAACAGCCGCTTTCTCGACCTCACCTTCAAGCTCCCCGAGGAGCTGCGCCAGCATGAGACTGCGCTGCGCGAGCTGCTCACGGGCAAGCTCAAGCGCGGCAAGGTCGAGGTGCGCGCAGCCATCGAGAACACGTCCCAGGCGGGCGTGGTCGAGCCCTCCGTCAAGCTGCTTCAGCGGCTGAACGGCGTGCAGGACGGCATCCGTGCCTGGCTGCCCGGCGCCCGCGAGCTGAGCGTGGCCGACGTGCTGCGCCTGGCCGGCAGCGACGGCGCCACCCGCGGCGACTGGGGCCCTGACCTGCTCGACGTGGCAGGCAAGGCCCTGGAAGCGCTGATGTCAGCCCGCCAGCGCGAAGGCGCCCGATTGGCCAAGATGCTCGAAGCGCACCTGGCGCAGCTGCGCACCCTGGTGCAGCAGGCCGGTCCGCTGGTGCCGCAGCTGGTCGAACAGCAGCGCACCCGCTTCCTGGAGCGCTGGCAGGAGGCCATGGGCCTGACCGCCGGCACGGGCGGCACGCTGCCCGAAGCCGCCCAGGACCGCGCCCTGACCGAAGCGACCGCCTTCGCGATCCGCATCGACGTGGCGGAAGAGCTCACGCGGCTGAACTCGCACCTCGACGAGATCGAGCGGCTGCTCAAGAAGGGCGGCGAGATCGGCAAGCGGCTGGATTTCCTGATCCAGGAACTGCACCGCGAAGCCAACACCCTGGGCTCCAAGTCGGCCGCCCTGGAACTCACGCGCATCGGCGTGGACATGAAGGTCCTCATCGAGCAGATGCGCGAGCAGGTGCAGAACATCGAATGACGACGAGCCTCCCCATGGACTACCCCGGCAATATCTTCGTGGTCGCCGCGCCCAGCGGTGCTGGCAAATCGAGCCTGGTCAAGGCGCTCATGGAGCTCGACTCGGCCGTTCAGCCCTCGGTCTCCCACACCACGCGCCCCCCGCGCGGACAGGAAAAGCACGGTCGGGAGTACTTTTTCGCCTCCCCGAGCGAGTTCGACGCCCTCATCGCAGCCGACGGCTTCGTCGAATGGGCCCATGTGCACGGCCACCGCTACGGCACGTCGAAGAAGGCGGTCGAGGAGCGGGTGGCCCTGGGCACCGACGTGATCCTCGAAATCGACTTCCAGGGCGCACTGCAGATCCGCAAGACCTTTGCGAACGCGGTCATGATCTTCATCCTCCCGCCCAGCTGGGAAGAGCTGCGCTCCCGCCTCGAGCGGCGCGGCGAGGACAGTGCGGCGGTGATCGAATTGCGCCTGAAGAACGCGGCCGAAGAGATGGCCCAGGCCGGAAAATTCGATTTCGTTATAATCAACGAGTTATTTGAGCGCGCACTTTTCGATCTCAAGGCGATCGTCCACGCGCAGAGGCTCCGGTATTCCGCACAGCGCAGAGCCCGTGCCGATACGTTCGCCGCACTGAACATCCCTTGAAATCCCCGCTCACCGACCGAAAGAATTCATCATGGCCCGCATCACCGTCGAAGATTGTCTCGTTCAGATCCCGAACCGTTTCCAGCTCGTTCTCGCCGCCACGTACCGTGCGCGCATGCTGAGCCAAGGCCACGCCCCAAAGATCGAGAGCAAGAACAAGCCCGCCGTCACGGCCCTGCGCGAAATCGCCGAAGGCAAGATCGGCATCGAGATGCTCAAGAAAGTGCCGGGCTGATCTGACGCAGCCCTGCAACGAAAAGGCACCGCATTGCGGTGCTTTTTTTACGTCTGGACGCGTCCACAGAGCGGTCACGCTAAAGTGGTAGCCATGAGCGCGGTCGCCAAACCTCCGTCCCCCACGCCGAAACCGAGTCCGGCGGCGCTGAACGCGGCCGCCGCGAGTTTTGCTGCGCTGACGGCCCGCCTCGACTACCTGAGCCCCGAAGACACCGAGCTGGTTCGCCGGGCCTACCGCTTCGCCGACGAAGCCCACCTCGGGCAGCTGCGCAACAGCGGCGAGCCGTACATCACCCACCCCATCGCCGTGGCAGCGCAGTGCGCCGAATGGAAGCTCGACGCCCAGGCGCTCATGGCCGCGCTGCTGCACGATGCCATCGAGGATTGCGGCGTCACGAAGCCGGAACTCATCGAGCGCTTTGGCGCCCCGGTTGCCGAGCTGGTCGACGGGCTCACCAAGCTCGACAAGCTGCAGTTCAACACGCGCGAGGAAAACCAGGCCGAGTCCTTCCGCAAGATGCTGCTGGCCATGGCGCGCGATGTGCGCGTCATCCTGGTCAAGCTGGCCGACCGCACGCACAACATGCGCACGCTGGCCGATGCGCCGCGCGAAAAGTGGGCCCGCATCTCGCGTGAAACGCTCGAGATCTACGCCCCCATCGCGCACCGGCTGGGCCTGAACCAGACCTACCGCGAGCTGCAGGACCTGTCGTTCCGGCACCTCAAGCCCTGGCGCTACGCCACGCTGGCCAAGGCCGTCGCCAAGGCCCGCGGACGACGACGCGACCTGATCCAGAAGGTGCAGAAAGAGGTCGAGACGGCCTTCTCCGCCGCCGGCATGACGCTGCGCATCGCGGGCCGCGAGAAAACGCTCTATTCCATCTACCGCAAGATGGAAGAAAAGCACCTGAGCTTCGCGCAGGTCACCGACATCTACGGCTTCCGGCTCATCGTGCCGAACGTGATCGCCTGCTACACCGGCCTGGGCATCCTGCACCAGATGTACAAGCCGCTGCCGGGCAAGTTCAAGGACCACATCGCGATCGCCAAGCTCAACGGCTACCAGTCGCTGCACACCACGCTGGTGGGCCCTGCCGGCGTGAGCGTGGAGTTCCAGCTGCGCACCGAGGCCATGCACGTCGTGGCCGAATCGGGCGTCGCCGCGCACTGGCTCTACAAGGCCGCCGAGCCCAATGCCGCGAGCAACGACCGGCTGGGCACCAAGTGGCTGCAGTCGCTACTCGACATCCAGGACGAGACGCGCGACGCCGCCGAGTTCTGGGACCACGTCAAGGTCGACCTGTTTCCCGACGCCGTCTACGTCTTCACGCCCAAGAGCCAGATCATGGCGCTGCCGCGCGGCGCCACGGTGGTCGACTTCGCGTATGCCATCCACAGCAACATCGGCGACCACACCTCGGCCGCGCGCATCAACGGCGACCAGGTGCCGCTGCGTACCGAGCTGAAGAACGGCGACGTGGTCGAAGTGATCACCGCGCCGGTGTCCACGCCCAACCCCGCCTGGCTGGGCTTCGTGCGCACCGGCCGGGCACGCTCCAAGATCCGCCATTACCTGAAGACGCTGGCGCATGCCGAGTCCGAAGGCCTGGGCGAGAAGCTGCTGGCGCAGGCGCTGCGCGCCGAAGGCCTGGGCAAGCTGCCCGAGGAAGACGACGAACACCAGGCGCTGTGGGAGAAGCTGCTGCGCTTCACCGGCAACCGCACCCGCGCCGAGCTGCTGACCGACATCGGCCTGGGCAAGCGCATCGCGAGCATCGTCGCCAAGCGGCTCATGGCGCTGCTGGCCGAGATCGGCGAGCGCCCCGACGCCCTGCTCCTGAGCCGCGAACGCTTCACCTCGCACGAGGCCGTGTCGCAAGGCGCGGTGACGCTCGACGGCAGCGAGAACTCTTCCGTGCGCTTCGCGCAGTGCTGCCGCCCCATTCCCGGGGACCAGATCGTCGGGTACCTCGGGCACGGCGAGGGGCTGGTGGTGCACACCGACGACTGCGGCGTGGGCCAGCGCCTGCGCAACAAGGACAGCGAGCGCTTCTTCGCGGTCGAATGGGCCGACGAGCCCACGCGTGCCTTCGAGACCGGCGTGGTCATCACCGTGCGCAACGACAAGGGCGTGCTCGCCCGCGTGGCGGCCACGCTGGCCGATGCCGAGGCCGACATCACGCACGTGGAAATGGCCGACGAGACCCCGCAGGACTCGACCGACCTGCGCTTCGTGATCGCGGTGCGCGACCGCACGCACCTCGATGCCGTGCTGCGCGCCGCGCGCCGGACCGCGTCGGTACTGACCGCGGCGCGGACGATTCCTGCGCCCTGACCTTCTTCGTCAGTTCGCCGGCGTGTGCGGCGCCGGGTAGCTCACCGACAGGATCTCCACCTCGTGCGCCCCGCCGGGCGTCACGAGCTTCACCACGTCGCCTTCGCGCGCCTTGAGCAGCGCGCGTGCGATGGGAGAAATCCAGCTGACCTCCGACTTGGCGCTCTCGGCCTCGTCGATGCCGAGGATCGTGACGCTGCGCTCCTCGCCGGTCTCGTCGGCATAACGGACGGTGGCGCCGAAGAAGACCTGGTCACGCCCGTGGTGCACCGACGGGTCGGTGATCTCCGCGATCTCGAGCCGCTTGCCGAGGAAGCGGATGCGCCGGTCGATCTCGCGCAGGCGCTTCTTGCCGTAGAGGTAGTCGCCGTTCTCGGAACGGTCGCCGTTCTTCGCGGCCCAGTGCACGGCCTCGACGACCTTGGGGCGCTCCTCGTCCATCAGCTGCAGCAGTTCGTCGCGCAGCCGCGCGTAGCCCTCGGGCGTGATGTAGTTCTTGCTGCCGGCCGGCAGCGGGGGCGCGACGCCACCTGCGCCGTCATCGTCGTCGTCCGCATCGGCGTCCGACTCCTTGGTGAATGCCTTGTTCAATGCAGAGCCCTTCAAATCGGAAATACTGGGCGCCCTTGCCGCGCCCTACAAGCCGGTGAGTTTGCCGCAACCGCCATGCCCAGGAGACAGGAGCCCCCGTGATCGCCACCGGACATTTCCCATGCCGTCGCCATGCCTCGGCGGGGCTTCATTTGTACGCTCTCACGGCCCTTGCTGCCGTACTGGGCTTTCTTCCCTTCGACACCCACGCCAGGACGCAGACCTGCTTCGTCGTGAGCATCCACAGCGGCGACACCCTCACCGCCCGCTGCGGCGACGCAGCCAGCGCCAGTGCGTGGCGCCGCGTGCGCCTGCAAGGCATCGAGGCGCCGAAGCCCGGGCAGCCCTTTGCCGAGCAGGCCCGGCAGAAGATGCACGACATGGTTCGCCTGAAGCCGGCGGACGTCGACTGCGACGATCCCACATCCCACGCTCGCGAACGCATCTGCTGTGTCATGGTGACGCCGGACTCGGCACCCAATGGCCCGAGGACGCTCGACGCAGGCTTGGCATTGCTGACCGTCGGATTGGCACGCTGGCAGCCCGCGCAGGCGCAGCGCCTGTCACCCCAGGAGCGCGGGCAGTACGAATTCGCGGAGGAAGAAGCCAAGGCCAAGCGGGCCGGCCTCTGGAAGGACGCGCGACCGGCGCGTCCTTGATGCGGGCACGACGCAATGACCGGCCAAAGAAAAAGGGTTAGCTCGAAAAACGAGCTAACCCTTGAAGAGTGGTGCGGCTGGCAGGAATTGAACCCACGACCCCTTGGTTCGTAGCCAAGTACTCTATCCAACTGAGCTACAGCCGCACAGCTTTCGATTATAGCGTGTTTTTTCGCCCATCCCAACCTTTGTGATCGAAAGCTGAAAATACGGACGACGGCAGCCTGCAACGGGGCTTGTTGCAACGCATCCGGCCCGTGCTGTTCCAAAGAGGCCCTTCCGACCCGGTACACTCCGCCCCGCCCGGAATAAGCCTGGGCCGCCGTAGGCAACACGGCGCCATACCATCCAAGGAATACTGAATGAACCGCATCGAACTGGTCGAGAAGATCGCCACCACCCACAACCTGAGCAAGGCCGAGGCCGCACGCGTCCTCGAAACGATCACCAGCAGCGTCGTCGCTGCCGTGAAGAAGGGCGATTCGGTCCAGCTGGTCGGCTTCGGTACTTTCAAGCAAGTCGCACGCGCTGCTCGCTCGGGCTTCAACCCCCAGGCCGGCACCAAGATCAAGATCGCCGCCACCAAGGTGCCGAAGTTCGTCGCCGGCGCTGCCTTCAAGGCCGCCATCGACCCCAAGGCCGCCAAGCGCAAGGCTGAAAAGGCCGCTGCTGCTCCCGCTGCCAAGAAAGCCGCCGCTCCCAAGAAGACTGCTGTCACGAAGGCAGTCGTCGCCAAGGCTCCCGCCAAGAAGGCCGTCGCCAAGAAGAAGTAAGACGCATGGTGCGACGCTGCGCAGGCCCGGCCTGGCAGCTGTCCGTATCGACGTCAAAAAGCCGCCCTCGGGCGGCTTTTTTTGTGGGTGCCTGCCGCGCAGCGAATGCGGGCAGCGAAACCCTCTCTGTGAGGGCCCCAAACGAAAATAGCCTGGAAGAGAAACTCTTCCAGGCTATTCGAGAGATGGTGCGGCTGGCAGGAATTGAACCCACGACCCCTTGGTTCGTAGCCAAGTACTCTATCCAACTGAGCTACAGCCGCGCAGCCTTGAATTCTACCCTGCTGAAAGCGCTGTTCCGGCGAGGCTTTCAAAAAAGCTTCACGGCCTTGTGATGCGATGGCTTCAGGCCACCTGTTCGCCGCCCACCTTGCGCCCCATCAGCCGTGCGGCCACGCGCTTCACCAGCAGGTAGAACAGCGGCACGAAGAAGATGCCCAGCGCCGTCGCCGCGAGCACGCCGCCGAACACACCGGTGCCGATCGCGACCTGGCTGCCCGAGCCCGCACCGGTGGCCACCGCCAGCGGAATCACGCCCGCCAGGAAGGCCAGCGAGGTCATCAGAATCGGCCGCAGCCGCAGGCGCGCGCCCTCGGCCACCGCTTCGAGCAGCGGCACGCCACGGCGCAGCGCGGCCTCCGCGAATTCGATGATCAGGATCGCGTTCTTGGCCGACAGCCCGATGGTCGCGAGCAGGCCGACCTGAAAGTAGATGTCGTTCGACAACCCGCGCAGCGCCGCCGCGATCACGGCGCCGAGCACGCCCAGCGGAATCACCAGCATCACCGACACCGGCACCGACCAGCTCTCGTACAGCGCCGCCAGGCACAGGAAGACCACGAGGATCGACAGCGCGAACAGCAGCGGCGCCTGCCCGCCCGACAGCCGCTCCTGGTACGACAGGCCGCTCCAGGCCTGGCCCGTGCCGCTCTGCTTCTTCGCGAGGGTCTCGATGGCCGCCATGGCCGTGCCCGAGCTCGTGCCCTGCGCGGCCGCGCCCTGGATCTGCACCGCGGGCAGGCCGTTGTAGCGCTCCAGCTGCGATGCGCCCTGCGACCAGCGCGTGGTGGCAAAGGCCGAGAACGGCGTCATCGCGCCCGTGCTGCCGCGCACGAACCACTGGCCGATGTCGTCCGGCGCCGAGCGGTACGGCGCATCAGCCTGCACGTACACGCGTTTCACGCGGCCGCGGTCGATGAAGTCGTTGACGTAGCTGCCACCCCAGGCAATGCCCAGCGTGGTGTTCACGTCGTCCAGCGACAGCCGCAGCGCCGAGGCCTTCAGCTGGTCGATGTCGACCTGCAACTGCGGCGTGCCGGCCACGCTGTTGGCGCGCACCGACTGCAGGCGCTTGTCCTTGTTGGCCTCGCGCACCAGTTTTTCGCGTGCCTGCAACAGCCGCTCGGCGCCCATGCCCGAGGTGTCCTGTAACCAGAACTCGAAGCCGTTCGATTCGCCCAGCCCTTCGATGGGCGGCGGCACCATGCCGAAGACTTCGGCGTCGCGCTGCTGCTTGGCCAGCGCCTTGCCTGCGCGCTCGACGATGGCGTGCGCGCGCTTGTCGGCACTGGCGCGTTCGGACCAGTCCTTCAGCGAGACAAACGTCATGCCCATGTTCTGCCCCGAGCCGCTGTAGCTCCAGCCGGTGAGCGTGAAGATGGTGTCGGTCGTGTCCTTCTCAGTCTCGAGAAAATGCTTTTCGATGGCGCGGTTCACTTCGTCGGTGCGGCCCGAGGTGGCGCCGGCCGGCAGCGTCGCGATCACCATCACGCTGCCCTGGTCCTCTTCCGGCAGGAAGCCGCCGGGCAGGCTCAGGTACAGCAGACCCATGCCGGCCACGATGCCGACATACACCGCCGTGAAGCGCAGCGGCTTGCGCAGGATGCGGCCCAGCACGCCCACGTAGCGGCCTTGCGCGGCGTCGAACCGGCGGTTGAAGGCACCCAGGAAGCCGCGCGTGCGCGGCGGCACGCCGGCCTTCAGGAAACGCGCGCACAGCGCCGGGATGAGCACGATGGCCACCACCACCGACAGCACCATCGACGCGATGATGGTCACCGAGAACTGCCGGTAGATCACGCCCACCGAGCCGCCGAAGAAGGCCATGGGCAGGAACACCGCCGACACCACCACCGCGATGCCGACCAGCGCGCCGGTGATCTCCTTCATCGATTTGATCGTGGCGGCCTTCGCATCGAGCCCCTCTTCGTGCATCACGCGCTCGACGTTCTCCACCACCACGATCGCGTCGTCCACCAGCAGGCCGATGGCCAGCACCATGCCGAACAGCGTGAGCACGTTGATCGAATAGCCGAAGGCCGCCAGCACGCCGAAGGTGCCCAGCAGCACCACCGGCACGGTGATCGCAGGGATCACCGTGGCGCGCCAGTTCTGCAGGAAGAGGAACATCACGACCACCACCAGCGCGATGGCCTCCAGCAGCGTCCGGATGACCGACTGGATCGAGATCTTGACGAAGCGCGTGGTGTCTTCCGCGTAAGCCACGCGCAGGCCGGCAGGCAGCGAGCGCTCGAGCTCGGCAATGCGCGCCTTCACCGCGCGGGCGGTGGTCAGCGCATTGGCACCGGGCGCCAACATCACGGCCGAGCCTGCGGCCGGGTGGCCGTTCAGGCGCGTGGTCTCGGCATACGACTCGCTGCCGATCTCCACGCGCGCCACGTCGCCCAGCCGCACCACGGCGCCGTCGGCCTGCGTCTTGAGCACGATGGCCTTGAACTGGTCGGGCGTCTGCAGCCGCGACATCGCGGTGACGGTGGCGTTCAGGTGCTGCGTCGGCGCCGACGGCCGCGCGCCGATCTCGCCCACCGACACCTGCGTGTTCTGCGCGGTGATGGCGGCCGTGACGTCGGACGGCATCAGCTGGTAGCTGGACAGCCGGTGCGGGTCGAGCCAGATGCGCATGGCGTACGCCGCGCCGAAGGCCTGCACCGAACCCACGCCGTCGACGCGGCTGATCGGGTCGCGCAGGTTGCTGGCCATCCAGTCGGCGATGTCGGTGTCGGTGCGCTGGCCGGTCTCGTCGTAGAGCGCCACGATCAGCAGGAAGTTGTTCTGCGACTTGGCGACCGTCACGCCCTGCTGCTGCACCGCCTGCGGCAGCCGGCTGGTGGCCTGGCTGACCTTGTTCTGCACCTGCACCTGCGCGGTGTCGGGGTCGATGCCCTGGCGGAAGGTGACGTTGATCTCGGCCCAGCCGGCGGCGCTGCTGGTCGACTTGAAGTACATCAGGCCGTCGATGCCCTTGAGCTGCTGCTCGAGCACCTGCGTGACGCTGTTTTCCACCGCCTGCGCCGAGGCACCGGGGTAGTTGGCCGACACGACCACGGTCGGCGGCGCGATGTCCGGGTACTGCGACACCGGCAGCGTGCGAATGGCCACGCCGCCGGCCAGCATGATGAGGATGGCGATGACCCAGGCGAAGACAGGCCGCTGGATGAAGAAATGAGCGATCACGGGAGCTTGCGGTTTCTCGTCAATCGGCCGGGGAAGGCGCGGCGGCGGACGATGCGCCCGCCGTGGACACCGGCACCGGCTTCACTTTTTCGCCGGGGCGCGCGCGTTGCAGGCCGTCGACCACCAGGCGGTCGCCCTCGCGCAGACCCCGGGTCACGACCCAGTGCTCGCCCTCGGTGCTGCGCACTTCGAGCGCGCGCAGCTCGACCTTGTTGTCGGCCGCCACCACCAGCGCGGTCGGCTCGCCCTTCTCGTTGCGGGCCACGCCGCGCTGCGGCGCCAGGATGGCCTGGCGCTCCACGCCGGACTCGACCTGCGCGCGCACGTACATGCCCGGCAGCAGCAGCCCTTGCGGGTTCGGGAATTCCGCGCGCAGCGTGACCGAGCCGGTGGCCTCGTCGACAGCCACTTCGGAGAACTTCAGCGTGCCGGCATGCGGGTAAGGCAGGCCGTCTTCCATGCGCAGGCGGACCTGGGTGCTGGCCGGCGCCATGTCGCCCGAGATGAAGCGGCGCTTGAGCTTCGTCAGTTCCAAGCTCGACTGCACCACGTCGACATAGATCGGGTCGAGCCGCTGGATCGTGGCCAGCGCAATCGCCTGGCCCGGCGCCACGAGCGCACCTTCGGTCACGGCGGAGCGGCCGATGCGTCCCGCGATGGGCGCGGTGATGCGCGTGAAGTCGAGGTTGATGCGCGCCGCCTTCACGGCCGCCTGCGCAGCCTTCACGCCGGCTTGTGCCTGCACCAGCGCCGCCTGTGCCTCTTCGTGTTCCTGCCTGCTCACGGCGTTGGCCTTGACCAGTTCACCGAAGCGATCGGCCTTGCCGCGCAGGCTGGCGATGGTGGCCTGCGAGGTGGCCAGCGTGGCCTGCGCCTGCTCGTGCGCGGCCTCGAACGGGCCGGGCTCGATCTCGTACAGCACCTGGCCCGCGCGGACCATGCCGCCCTCTTCGAACAGCCGCTTGCGCACGATGCCGTTGACCTGCGGCCGCACCTCGGAGACGCGGTAGGCGGCCGTGCGGCCCGCGAGCTCGGTGTGCACAGCCACGTCGCTAGCGTGCAGCGCCACCACGCCGACTTCGGGCGGCGCGTCATCGGTGGTGGAAGCCTGCTTGGCGCCGCATGCAGCGAGCGCGAGCAGGGACATCGGAAGCAGGAGCTTGAAAAGCGGGGTCATGGCCATCGGGAATCGCAGTGCGGCGTGCGCAGGGATCACCCGGCTCGTTACATTTGCACTCAAATGGTGCATTCTGCCTTCGATGTTGCATTGCAACCTGAAGGAATCCTGTGTTTGCCGTAGGTGAAATCGGCGGCGGAGGGGCATCACCATTCGAGACAAGGTGCAGGGAGAAAGGCAGATCCCGCTGACACCATATGTCTGGCAGCTGCTATCCGCCTCCCCCGGGTCAATCGGTACGTGTTCGCCAGCCCGGTGAAGGAGAAAGCCCACCTCTCCGATCCGAACGGGGGAATGGCCGACGCCTGCGCTGCCGCAAATCTGGAAGGGCTGACGCTGCACGGCTTACGTCGCTCGTTCAAGAGCCTTACCGAGTGGCTGGAGATCCCTGCAGGTGTGGTCGCCCAGATCATGGGGCACAAGCCATTCGCCTCGCGATATTCTGTTCCGCGGCTCCAGTGCCTGATGTTCGTCCTGATCTTGCCCCCGTATTTCAGAACACGGACTATTCGCAATGTAGCGTCTGCTCGATCTGAGCAAGGCGCTGGTGGGCAGCGCGATGCTGCCTGAACTCCCTGGGTGATTTCATCTTCAATGCCGAGTGCGGATGCACCTCATTGAAGTGCTCGAAGGCTGCGGCCATCTGCGCCATCACCGTTCTCGCATCGGCAAGGTCCATGCGGCTGACGTAGTCGCGCTTGAACGTGTTCACGAAGCTCTCGGCCATGCCGTTGCTCTGGGGGCTGCACACGGGCCTGTTGACTGGGCTCAGGCCCAGTTGTCGAGCGATCTGCCGGGTCTCGGCCGCGATGTAGGCGCCCCCGTTGTCCGAGAGGAACTCCAAGGCGTGGGTACTGGGAACACCCTCGACGCCCTCTGCCTGCTCGGTCTCCAGCGTGAGCTGGCTCAGATATACCCAATTCAGGGGATATTTATGACGCCTTAAAGACGATCCAATCGCTCTCTTGTGCGTTTTAGTTACATGTGGCCGGTTTTTGTTGCATTCTCAGACGCGCCGAAACCTCTTGATTTTTGGAGCGACAGGCAATGGACCGCAGAAAGTTCTCTCTCACGATGGTTGGTGCGGCAGTGTTGGCTGGGTGCGGAGGCGGCGGGGGAGGCAGTGGTGGGTTTGCGTTTCCCCCGATCGCGAGTGCGCCACCCGTTCCTGCCCCCGAAGTGGCGCCTCCCGTGCCTGCACCGGTGCCTGATCCCGGCCCTGTCATCCCTACGACACCTGAATTTGCAACGCCGACGTCCCTGCCGGCCGGCACGGCGTTCCTGCAAACCATTGCCGCGACCGACGGCGATCGTTCCATCGCGCCGGGGCAGGCCAATATCTGGGACCTAAACGAGGACTTCTCGATCGAGGATGGAGGCAACGACCAGTTCGACGGGACCTTGCATCTGTTCGTGGACGTCGGCGGCGTGCGGGCCGGATTCCCTTCAGACCAGACCTACGCGGAACTGACCGCGCTGGGCCCGGAGATGGGGCCCTCGGACGGCGTCAAGGCGGTGACCTTCACCTCGGATACCGATTTTCTGCAAACCACTGGCGGGTATGCTTACCTGCACGCGGGCGCCGAGGTTCGTCTCCAGCAGACCTTGAATCTTGGCAGTGCGGTCGGACCCGGGATCTCGCTGGTCTGGGATGGAGTTCCCAGTCCAGGCAATGCCGCAGCTCCGATGTCGGACCCGGGCCAGTACGGCCAGGTGGTTGTGCGCGATACGGCGGGCGCGCTGTTGGCGACGCTCTTCAAGGTCGATCTCAATGGGGTTTCCGGAACGTGGGGCTCGGCCTCGCTGGCAGCGTTTGTCGGCCAGACCGTGGTGCTGTCGTTCGAGCAGCGGGTATGGGTTAGCGGTTCGGCCATTGACAACGTGTCCGTCAAGGACGGTGCCAACACGGAATTCGTCGTCAATGGCGACTTCGAAGCCGCAGGCACGGGCTGGACGGTTTCGGCCTCGAAGATCGCGCAGAACGTGCGCACTGGCGTGAGAACCCTCAACGGACTCGAGGTGCAGCGCACGTTCTATACGCAACCCAACCTGCTGTGGGCGCGCATGACCGATGTCTTCCGCAATACCACCGCCGCGCCTATCGATGCCGTGGTGTCCTACGCGACCAACCTCGGCTCCGACAGCTTGGGCATCATCTACCCCACGCCGGGCGCAACCCAGAAAGCGCTGAGCACGTGGGACTACAAGTCGAACGGTGGAAATGTCGGAGATCGGGATGTCGGTTTTGCATTCGGCACGGCGGATGTCATCGACTACAGGTCCGATACGGCACTTGGCGTTGGAGCCGGGACCGATGACGTGCTCTTCCAGTTCAACGTCTCGGTTCCGGCAGGTGGCAGCGTCACGCTGATCAACTTCCTGGTGATGTCGGGCACGGACACGGGGCTCACTGCCACGGACACCGCGGCAAGGGCGACCGAAGTGGATACGCTGCTTGTGGACATTGCCAATAACTTCCGGACCCACTTCGCTTACCAGCGGGGTCTGACCCAAGCCCAGCTGGACACGGTGAAAAACTTCTAGACAAGCCGCTCCACCGGCGAGGGTGGAGCGGCTTACGTCGGTCGTTCAAGAGCCTCACCGAGTGGCTGGAGATCCCTGCAGGTGTGGTCGCCCAAATCATGGGCCGCCATGCCTACTGTTCACCTAATCCGCATGGTCAACGAATTGAAAGACTTGTTCGATGACCCCGGATTTAAAGCCGAAGCTGGTGGAATTGTGACCAGTGATCTCAAGGAATATTTCGGCAAAAACCCAATAAAAGTTGAGCCGATACGCAAGCGTCTAATTCGCCCTGCGAACGAGTAGGAGCATCACGGAACTTCAGCCGCCCTCGAGGCGGATTTTTCATGGGCGCTTGCTCTGATGAGTTGACATATCCGTCAGCACGACCTCAAGCGAAGACCGCGATGGAAAAGCCCATCCATTGAGTCGATCAACCCAGCGCCCGCCGCACTCCCTCAACCCCTCGGCGCACGCCGCCGAGGCGCCCGTGACGATGAGCTGCCTCCACCCATTGACTGGAGGCGCCTCATGCACTGACAAGCCAAGCCGCGTCGCAAGTCCTGCGACACGCTGTTCTGTACTGGGCGATGGGTGGATCATTCTCGAAATGTGCATCCTGCGGGAAGCGAGCGCAATATCTCGGTGGGCTAATACGACTGTCCTTTAGTCTTATCGCCGCAGCCCGCTGTCTCCCTCCTCCTCTGGCTGCCGTTGCCCGCCTTTGTGCGGGCTTTTTCTTGGGCGCCCGATCCATCGCCACCGGTCTCCGTGGACTCCCACAAATGCGGTATTTCGTTTACAAGTCATCCAGCTAGATTCGGCGCCACGCTGAAGGAAAAGAACATGTGGATCACGCGCACCTTGGTTGCGAGCAGTCTTTTGATAGGAGCTGCTTTGCCTGTACAGGCCGCAGATGAGGGCACGGACAAACCACGAGTCGGCCCGATCAGCGCTGAGGCAATGGCCAAGGTGCGCGAGCTTCACCCTGGCGAGTACTTTGCCAAGACGCGCGAAGGCTGCAGAGTCATCACCGATGAGCCCCATCCAAGCCGGAAGGAGGCAATTACCGCCGCTTGGGCACGATTTACCTGGGAAGGCGTGTGCTCCGAGGGCACGGCGCTTGGTCCGGGGAAGCTCATCGCTCGCAGCGAAAACGGTGAGACCGTATACATCACCGAAGGCTGGCAGTTATATGGCCGCTGGATCGGTCTCAGCGTCGTCACCTTCTTGTACCCAGGAGCCTCTGGAAGCAAAACGGAAGTCTTCTATTGGGATGGCGAAGGTTATGGGAGAGGCGTACCGCGATCCGACTCCTCGGAGGCGCGCAAGGAACCCCACATGCCATCGGTTTCCTACTTCGCTAGGGACCGGTCCAAGCGCGTTTATTACTCGATTAGAGGTAGTTGTGGCGCCAACGCGCAGCCCTGCGTGTCCGAATGGAAGCCTCCATATCCACCTGTCGCGGACCCGTCCGCCGGCTTCACGTATTTCCCCTGCAACGGCAGCTGCGTCAACTTGTGGGTGGAGAAGGCCGCCCCCCTCATCGCGGCGCTCGATACCTTTGCCAAGAAGCATGCCGCTGACGTCGCCGACGTGAAACAAGCGCTCGAACCCCTCTTGGTACAACGCAGGCGCGAGGCCGTCGAAGCAGAAGCGCAGGCTAAGCGCGATGCCGCAGAGGCGGAAGTACAGGCAAAACGCAAGGCCGTCGAGGCGGAAGCGGAGGCAAGACGTAAAGCCGCACAGGCCGAGCTGGTTGCCCAAGCCGAGGCCCAGCGCAAGCGCGAGGAAGCAGCGCGCGCAGAGCAGCAGCTCCGCACGAGCCTGCAGACCCTGAACCCCGGCCAGCTCTTCGCCCGCGCCGACGAACTGAATGCCCAAGGCGACAGCGCCCGTGCCCGTGAAGTGCAGCGGGCCTTGATAGGCCGCTTCCCAAATCACCCGTTGGCAGCCACGACAGCGCGTCAAATGGTGGGCGAATCGAGCGCAAACTCCACGCCCCCTGATAACGGCGGAAGCAGCCGCAAGGCCGCGAACCCAGCGGCAAGTACCGGCACAGGCCTGCGCCCCATCTGGCCTTCGGACATGGAGCCCGGCAATATTTATTTTGTAGTTGAAATCGACATGGAAGACTATCCCCCCATCATGGTTTCAGCCCTCAGTGGACAAGAGGCTGTGGCTCGGGTGCAAGCCGCCCGGGCAAAAGATCGCCTTCTACGCCCAACTACCTTCAAACTCTTGGCAGGCCGGGAGTGCATCGGCCCGGCCTGGGGTGCCGTGGTCACTCTCGGCGGGAAACCCTGGGGCGCCGCCTGCGCTAACACCCCGGCTGCGGCGATCGAAGGGGCTTTTACCGGTTGCCGGCAGCAGGACCCTAAAGGCCGAGGCTGTGAGCCCGAACCTTCCATCGTGCTGGCCCTGAGTGGCAGCACCTCTTGGAGTTCCGACACCTCGGCGCAAGGCTTGCACGGTAGATTTGGCTCTTACAACGCGCAGACTTGGATGGAGCAGTACACGAAAAGTCCCATCAACAGCATGCAGCAGGCGCTCTCCGGTTTCGACAAGGCATGTTCCGATGGACGGCCCTGCTACAAGACGTCCTCAAACACGGGCTGCATCCACGAGAACACACATTCGGAAATACTCCAAAAGTGCATGGACAGGAAGCTGACACCCGGCGGCCTGAGCGGCTCGATACGCAGCCGTTTGCGCTGACTCCCGCGAACAGCATCGTCGCTCACCTGAGCGTTGGTGCGCCAATCTGCAACGACATTGACCTGACCGAGATTGGCAATGACCGACAAGCCGATGTTCCTCTACATGAGGATGACTGAGATGCTCTCGGACCACCGCAGTACAACAGGGGCCTACGCGGACAAGTTCATCTTGAGCACCTTGCTGCACAGGCAGTATTTGCGAGACTGGGTCCTCGTACGTCAAATGGGCACGATGCGCATCGACCCGACGAACCACATGGGTGTGCCCATCGAGATTTCCGACAGCACGCCCAGTGTCATGGTGGCCTCGAACGGCACCGAGATCTTGCTGGCCTCAGCCGAAGCATGAAGACCGCAGGGCGGGCCGGGCGCCGATTGGCAACGAACGCAACACATTGCCTCAGGGCGCTTAGCGAAGTTCAGCTTGTTTATCGCATCTTGAGTTTCACGAGTGTGCTGTCAGTGGATTTGATGACTAGGTAAGGCTCTTCAAAGGTGACCTTTGCCCCCTCTTTCAAGTACCGAGAGTTGCCCAAATTCGCCATTGCGAGCAAGTCGCACGTAGACCCTTTAGCGCACGAGTAGAACCAGCCATCCACACGAATGGTGCCGGAGCCCCTTGGTCCATAGAAGGCGTAAACAGTGAAGTCACCCGCGTCCGGGATCTTTACCGTATGCGCTCTCATCTCGTGAACCGGGTACGCCTTCGCGATCCAAGCAGTAACGGCCTCGACGTTCTGAAAACGCATTGGCGTTTCCTGGGCCCCGGCGCAGAGAGAAACCCAAACAAGGCACAGTGCGACTAGTTTGGAATACATATTTTTCCACATTGGATTGGGCAGCTGTGAGGAGGAACGGGTGAGAAACCTAAGGCGCGCGCGGGATGGCGCCCTTGCTTTTCCGACCAGCTGCCGTCGTAGTCCTGACGATACCAATGGTAGTCGCCAGTCAGGCCCATCGAACCAAGCGGCTGATCTTGGCGAATGAACAACTGCCCTCCGTGGTAGCCAGCAGGACAAGACTAATCCTCTCGGGGCGATTCATTCCTGCGCGGCGCCTAACCACCTCAGGGGGTCTTCATGTACCCGGCGTTCTTCCAGAGAAGCTCTGATGAAGTGATGCCAAGGGCAGCCGACACCTGCTCCAGCCGATACTCCCAGTCGTCTAGCTGCGAGCAAAAGAACAGATCTACAGTGTTCTCGGGAAGGCTCTTGTACTTGCAAAGGTAGAAGCGAAACCCGTCATCCAACTTCAAATATGCAACGTCGTACTCTTGAAGGTCATCGAGTTCATGTTCAATTTTGAAGCTGAACCTCTTGGCAAGAGTCGAAAGATTCGAGGGAATAGTCGCCATGTGAGCAACATTGAAGTTGAACGATTCACTGTCAGTCTGCGAGATCGAAGAGCAGGTCATAGAAAATTCCTTGGGCAGATTTCTCGATCTCAATGAGGAACTTTGCATACCCCACCCATCAGGCTACTCCCAGCGCCTCGAAGAATGGGGAAAACTTCTTCGACATCTCTACTCCCTCTCGCAGGGTCCCGCGATCCGTGTAGAGCGAACGCTCGGTTTGAAGGTCGATGGCTTCAGCATCGTAGTCACCGCTTTCCCAGACGGTGATTCGGCCTACCGCCGTTGGTGTGTCTACATCCAATCGCGCGGAGCAATTGCCTGAAGGATCGCCCTTAGTCAGTCGCACTTCAACGTCTTCGCATGTTTTGGCTCGAGCCGCCTGAACCGCGTGTGCCCATCCGAGGAATCTGTTCAGCATGGGATTTGAGATGGTCTTCGCCTACAGCTGGAGGGAATACTCTTCGCTATGCCGATCAGCAAGCGCGACGATTCCCTGTGATAAGTCTTTTAGCTGCTCGTAGGACACCGAAAATTCGCAGCCCAACGAGGCCTTGTACGCACTGACCCTCTCGTCGTAGGGAACAGCCAGACTCACGCTCAGTCCGACTCTCCCTAGGGAATCAGCAGGAAAAGCGGACACATGTAGATGCGTCTGCGCCAGGCCCTTCATGTCCTCCGTGAAGTATCCGCCTTCAATCCGAGCGCTTCGGTCAGTGGGAATCGGATAAAGCGCGAATCTCTGCGCAGCTTCACGCAGGGACATCAGATCGACATAGCAACTACTGGCGCCCGAAAACCCTTGAAATGCAACTGTGAGAAAAAGCTCGCCAGTCCCATCCTCTGCGTACTCTATTCGAAAGCGTAGGCTGTTCATATTGATGTTCCAGTTACTTGAATTTGAGTTCCACGTTGTTCGTCCCATTGCTGAAGTAATGGATAACAAGAAGCCGACCATCCGGGCATCGGTGCGTGTGTTGCTTCTTGATCCATGGCCCGGGACCATAGAAAGAAATCAATCGAGGCTCATCGGCCATATTCGCCATGATCGGCACCCCAGCTCCCGCTTTTGCTTCAGCAAGAGCTAGTTGCTCGCAGAAATTCTTCGGCGACACATCGGAGATCGCGGGCTTGCAGATCGCCGGTGACGCCTCCGATTTTGGCGTATCTCCAGAGGTGTTCAAGATGGCTGCGAGAGCTACAGCAGTGCCAATGGCAGCGCCAGTACCGCATCCGACCGGGCCCGCCCATGCTCCAAGTGCACACCCTGCTGCCGGATTCAGGCCGAAGGGGTCCGTCAACCCAAGCGGATTCCCATCCACATACGCGAGACGATTCCATCCGCCTTTCAGCCCAATCGGATCGGGCTGGCTGTACCGTCCCACCCTCGCGTCATAGCTACGGAAGTAGTTGTAAAACAGTCCCGACTCCTCATCCGCATACTGCCCCGGATACCGCAGGTTGAACTTCACCTCTGACACGCCCGTGGTGCCCGGATTCGGCGTCACGTCCAAGTCGGCAAACCGGTTCCTCGCCGTCGTCGGCTTGTCTTCCCCGAACGCGCTGTAGCCCCACTGCCATGCCGCCTGCCCACTCGTATCGGTGAGCTTGCGCGGCGTGTTCAGGTGGTCGCTGTGTACGGCGTAGGTGGCGCCGTTGATCACCGCCGCGATCGGCATCGGGCCGTTGGCCGTCGGCAGGTAGATGTACTGCGCCTGCCCGCCGCTGTTCGTGCCGCCGCTGCCCACCTCGGCGATCAGCGTGCCTTGCTCGTCGTAGACATACGTGTAGCCCTGCTGCTCGGCCTGGTTCGTCGCAGGGCTCCACAGTCGGGTGAAGAAGGCGATAAGGCTTTGCATGAAGCCCGGGTCGGCCTCGTCGCCCTGGCTGGGCGGGTACAGCGGCTCGGTCTTGAATACACGCTGGCCCAGCGCGTTGTGCGCGTAGCGCGTGGTCGGACTGATGTCGGTGGCGCCGGTGGTGGTAGCGGCCAGCCGGCCCTCGGCGTCGTAGGCGTAGCTGCGCAGGCCGTCGGTCACGAGGTCGCCGTTGGCGTTGTAGCCGTAGGTGACGCTGGTGTTGCTCGCGCCGTTGATGCTCTGGGTGAAGCTCGTCAGGCGGTTGCTCGCGCCGCCCACGATGTAGGTGCGCGCGGTGCTCTGGCCGCCGAGCACGCGCGTGCTGCTCGCGCGGTTGCCGTTGGCGTCGTAGCCGAAGCTGGCGGTGTTGCCCGTGGCATCGAAGCCGGTGATGCGGCCGACCGGGCTGTAGCCGACGCTCCAGGTGACGTTGCCGTTCGCGAGGGTGGTGTGCGTCGGGTCAGCGTCGCCCGGGCGGTACAGGTTCTGCGTGAGGCTGGTGATGCGGCCTGCGGCGTCGTACACGTAGCTGCTGAACTCGGTGGCCGTGAGCCGGCCAGCGGTGTCGTACGCGCGGCTGGCAGCAACGGACGCGGGCGGTGCGGCGGCAAAGGCCCATTGCCACGCGGTGGGCTGGCCGAGCGGGTTCCATGCGATGCCGGTGACGAGTGGGCTGCCGTTCCAGCTCAGGCCGGTGAGACGGCCGGTGGCGTCGTACAGGTGGGTGAGCGTGGTGCCGTTGGGGTAGCCGATGCTGGCCAGCGTGCCGTTGGCGTTGTAGCCGTAGCTCACCTGCTGCACGCTGCCCGTGCCAGTTGTGCCTGTCGCGAGCGTCTGCTTCTTGAGCGTGAGGCGCCCGAAGGCGTCGCGGGTGTACTCGGTGGTGCCGCTGCGGTCGATGACTTCCGAGAGGTAGCCCTTGCTGGTGGCCGTGAGGTCGTAGCGCAGCGTGGTCGTTTTGCCATCGGCGAAGACGAGGCTGGTCGGCCGGCCGAGCAGGTCGCGCGCGATGGTCGTGGCCTGGCCCATGGCGTCGATGATCTGGCTGGGCAGGCCGAGGCTGTCGTACTGGGTGCTGGCGCCGCCCGTGTCGGCGCTGGTCTCGGCCGTGGCGTTGCCTTGCGCGTCGCGGGTGTAGCCGGTGACTACGCCCTTGAAGTCCTTGGCTTCGGTGACGGCATCGAGGGCGTTGTATTTGAGGGTGGCCGTGGCGTTGGCTGCGTCGGTCACCGCCTTGACGCGGCGCAGGCTATCGAGGCCGTATTGAGTGCTCTGGTTGAGGCCGTTCGTCGTGATGCTCAATTCGCCATTCGCGTCGTAGCCGAAGGCGCTGGTTTGGTTCGGGCCTTCGGTCCTGGCGCTGAGGCGATTGATGTTGTTGATCGTGCGCGCCACGCTCCAATTCACGTTGCCCGCGCTGTCCTTGATCTGTTCGGCGGTGCGGTTGCCCATGCCGTCGAGCGTGTAGCTGCCGCTCTCGCCGCGGTTGTTGCTCCAGCCCGTGAGACGGTGAGCGGCATCGTAGGTGTAGGTGAGCACGAGCCCGCTGGGCAGCGTCACCGATTCGACGGTGCCGTAGGGCTTGTAGGTGAGCGCGGTGGTCTGGCCGCCGACCGTCTGAGTCAGCAGGCGGTCGCGCAGGTCATAGGTGTAGGTGGTGACGAGGCCGTTGGGGGCGGTGACGCTGACGACGCGGTTGGCGTTGTCATAGGCGTAGCTAGTGACGTGGCCCAGCGCGTTGGTGCTGGTGAGGGCGTTGCCTCGCAGATCGTAGGTGTAGCTCGTGACCGCGCCGTTGGGCTCCGTGGCTGTGGCCACCAACTGTTGGGCGTTGTAGGTCCACTGCCAGAGCTGGGCCTTGTTCGTGGCTGTGTCAGTGACGGTTTTGGAAAGCGTATTGCCGACGGTGTCGTAGGTGTAGGCGGTGGTGCGGCCGGGTTCGGTGACCAGTGCGGGCAGCGAGAAGGTCGCGTGCCATTGCGTCGTTACTGTCCGCGCATCTGGGGTGCCGGAGGCTGACACCACGGTCGTCGGCAGGCGGCGCGCAACATCCCACGTCGTGGTGGTCACCACGCCATTGAAGTCGGTCTCCGAGCTAATCAGACCGTTGGCATCCTGCACGCGGCTGGCTGCATCGCTCTTGCCTTCACCCGAGGGCAGCGAGCCTCCCGTGACGGCCAGCCTACCCAGCGTGGTGCCGTAGCTGTAGCTGCGGCTCGTGCCCAACGGATCAACTACCGTGGCGGAACCCGCCGAGGGGTAGCTGACTTGATAGCTGTCAACGGAACCCGCCAGTTGGGTGCTGGTCGCGCGGCCCGTGGTGTCGTATGCGAACGTGCCCCACCGAACACCGGCTTCATCGAGGATGCCGGTCAGCGCGTGGGGGAAGGAAGCGTTCTCGTAGACGAAGCTGCGAGCCTTGCCGTCGGGGTAAATGACGGACGCCAGGTGGCCGGCGACGTCAAAGGCATAAGTGATGACGCGGCCGTCGGGGGTGGCGACGCTGACCAACTGGTCGACGCTGTTGTAGCTGAAGGTCAGGATACGACCGAAACTGTTGCTGACGCTGGCGAGGCGGCCCGAGGTGTCATAGGTGTAGGCGAACGCTAGGCTGCTACGTTCGACGCGGGTTTGCAGCTTGCCCCTGACGTCAAAGGTGAAGACTGCATCGTCGTCGGCCCGGCGCCAGACCCAGGTGCTGCCTGTCTGGCTGAGCGTGTCAGCGCTGTTGGCAGCGGTCCACGAAGAGGCGCCAGAGGGCCTGGTGAAACTGTGCAGGTAACCCTCGGGTGTAGTGATGGAAACACCCAACGGAGCCGAAGCGGGAGCAGCCGTCAGGCGCCAGTCGTGATTGTGCGTCCACGTGCGGCCCAGGCCGGCAGAGGTGCGCGAGGTATCGTTACCCCAGGTGCTGCGGTAGGTGCGGGTCAGGGACAGGGCAGCGGGGCCAGCATCAGACCAGTCGGATTCACTGCGATATTTCTCGGCTGTGACGGGGAGGATGGGGTTGCCGGCCGAGGCTCCATCTGAAGAGCGCCTGCAGAGTGGTGGCGACAGCGGTAGAACACAACCTGCGGGCGTAATGTTCCAGCCCACCGGACACGACCCAGCACTACGATACAGGTTGGCCACATAAGGCACCGCATAGTGTTGCTCCTCATTTCCACTATGCCCCCTCCAAAGCGCATTGACTTGCGCCTTGGCACTACCGCCCTGACCATCAGCAGCGATGCACGCCGTCACCTGCGCATCCACAAATTCGGAAGGCCATGTGTCGCCTTGGTTGCGAATTTTCCAAAATGCAGCCGCGAAATCCTTAAAAGCTTCGCAAGCGGCAGGTGCTGAAGGAAGTTCAGTCTGCCCATAGGGCCAGAATGTGAACACCAATCGATAAACGTACCCGTCGGATTGCAGCGGTGTATCAGCCCGCGTGCTTAGCGGTGGAACTGCCAACGCGACAGCAAGTAGCAAATAGCAGTAAAAGTTCAGACGGCCCCTGCGGCTACGGTGCATATGCCTGCCAGCGGTGTCTGTCTCCTCTCGGGCTAGGCGTCGAAGCCGCCAAGATATGCGGCTCAAGAAAAACAGGGTGAAAATCCAATCCCAAGAGGCGCACAAGGCAACTGGAGCGCATCTTTGGAAATTCAGGGGCAGACTCGAGTTTTCGCCTGCTGAAGCGCCGCGGGACGGCTGCATATCCCGATTGAAGCAACCTTCTATCGACCTCAACAACGAGACAGATGCCCAAGCTTGCCGAAGCACTTCCAAAACTTTCATCGCACTCTCCCTCATACTTTTTCGTTTGCTTTTTCGAGCACCTGCAACTCGCTTTTCGCAAGTCGCGACGATCAGTGTTCTTGGACGGCTAATTACCCCTTCAGGCGACGAACGCCAATGAGTAGCGCACTCCCGTACAAGTTGTTTCAGATTAGCTGAAAGGCCACATCAGAACAACGACAGTTCAGCGGCGCGCGCAGCTTCTCTGGGAAAGTGAGAGCCAAAGTACCCATCAATCGGAAAGAGTCGTTGTGCGCAAACGACCCCGAGGTCCAGCGCTCTCCAGGGAAGCGAGGTGCTCCGTGGCTAGTTGCCGGTCCTACATGACTGGCAGCGGGGAGCAGAGTGCGGCGACGAGGCTATGAGCCAGTGCCATCCAACCAGGTCGTGGCGGAATGAACAAAGCCGATCTGTGAGGCCGACTTGTGCACACCCTCTCCTCGTTGAGGCACGGGTTGTGCGCTGGCCGAGGGACGGCTCTGCCCTGCAAAACCTGCAGAAGGGCCTTTTGCCGGTTTTGCAGGGTAGTCAGTGACGCTCATCTTCGAAATTTTGACCCGTCCGAGCTTGCCAGTCGCGGGTTCCGTATGACCTCGGACGGGTTCAGGCACGCATCAGTTATCGCCGAGCCCGTCTTCTTCATTGACCTGCCTGCGGCCTTCGTCCACCACCTGCTTCGGTGCCGTGATGTACACCACTTGTCGAGAGATCAGCGTGAAAGGTTCTCCGTCGCCGTCAATAAAAGTCACGGCAGCGGTCGGCCCAAGCTCCAACTCCCAGAAGAGGTTATAGACGTTCTTCGGATCCTCGCTCAGCGGCTCAGAAAGTAACTCTTTGCCGCAGAGCGCGATGTTCATGTTGTCATCCGCGCTGATCCGGGAGTCGGGCGGTGCCGCCGCGACGTCCCACAAATACCGGACGCCTTGCAGGTAAGCGGTGTTCACAAGGATGCTGCGACCGTCGATGGTGTCAAACCAGAAGAAGCAGTCGGCTCCCTCCTCTCTCCCAAGAACCTGCTTGAGCCGATCGGCTTCGGGCTTTCGAACCTCACAGATGAGATCGTCTTGTCCTGCCAAGAGCAGTCGCAAGTGGAAGGTTTTGGCCAGCCGCCGAGATCGAGGCTGACAAGCAACGCAAACGCGAAGAAGCAGCGCGGGCCGAACAACAGTTCCGCTCGAGCCTGCAGACACTGAACCCCGGCCAGCTTTTCGCCCGCGCCGACGAACTGAACGCTCAAGGTGAGAGCGCTCGCGCCCGTGAGGTGCAGCGTGCCTTGATGAGTCGCTTCCCCGATCACCCGCTGGCGGCCACGGCAGCGCGTCAAATAGCGGGAGAGTCCCGCGTAAGTCCAGCACCGGTGGAAAGCTCGAGGACGGTTAGCCAGTCCGGGGCTTCAACCACAGCGAGCCAGGTCAGCCTCGCTGATTGCGCACCGGAGCGAGATGCCGTGGTAGCTCGCTGGCGCGCCAACGACTCAACTGAAGAGAACATAAAAAGGCAGTTGGCCAACGTTCTGGCGGACGTGAACTCTGCAGATCGAGCGCGTGCCATGAAAAATCTGGAGCAGTACCAGCAGATCGCGCTTAAGGGGAGCACGCCTTATCCTCCCCTCGTCTTTTCTGTTTGCATGCTCAAGGTTCGGCTAACTCGATTGGCTGCGGCTCCCTCTGTGGCTGGCGATACCGGTGGCGGCTTGGCAAGCACAGCCGCAACAACCAACCCCGGTGCGCGCGGGCGCCTTTCCGGTCAGACGTGCGAGGCCATGAAGCAAACTGTCATGGCGACCAAAGTGCCACCCAATGCATCAGTGACCGCAAGCACGGAAACGGTGATGTTCATGACGAAGACAGTGCTCGACATGATCGCTGGCGGCTGCCCAACAGACAGCTCGACCCCCACGCAGATTGAGGCTGAACGACAGGAGCGACAGCGGCAATACACGGCAGCGGAGAGCGCCTGTAATGCCGTGCAATCCGGTGGGCGCCGATGCGTGGCGCGGGCTCACACCGCAACGGAAATAAGTAGGCCCGTAGTGTCCCCAGCAGCCCAAAACACCCAGCAGCAAGGCGCTATCTCCTATGACCCCGTGACAGGTCGTTGCCTGGGGGAAGGGTGCTGCTCTTTGCCCGGCATTACTGGCCAGCAATGCTCTGGTTCCAGCCGCTCATCAGGCGGTGGCATACGCACGGCGCGCTGAAGAAAGACAAGGTCTGCGTTCAATGCATCGGCCAGGAACGATAGCCGCCTACCTCGCCAGCAGCACGCGCAAACTCGTGCCGGCGGCTACATGACGGCTACACGGCCTCACTAAAGTAGTGAAAAAAGAAAAGGCGCTATCGATTGAATAGCGCCTTGTTCAGTGCCCATGCGGCTTGCGAGTGGTAGGCCGTGATGGGCTTGAACCATCGACCAACGGATTATGAGTCCGCTGCTCTAACCAACTGAGCTAACGGCCCACGCGGGCCCGATTCTATGCGCCGCGCGCGGCCACTTACTTGCGGTGGCTCAGTGCGTTGCTCACCAGCCGCGACGTGATGTCGACGATCTGGATCATGCGGTCGTACGGCATGCGGGTCGGGCCGATCACGCCCAGCGTGCCGACCACCTGGCCGTCGACCTCGTAGTTGGCGCTGACGATGGACAGCTCCTCGAAGGGCACGACCTGGCTTTCGCCGCCGATGAAGATGCGCACGCCCTCGGCCTTGCTCGACACGTCGAGCAGCCGCATCAGCTGCGCCTTCTCCTCGAAGAGATCGAAAGCGCGCCGCAGCTGCCCCATGTCGCTGGAGAAGTCGGTCACCGACAGCAGGTTGCGCTCGCCGGAAATCACGACGTCGTCGGCCTGCGCATCGGTGAGCACTTCGGAGCTGACCTGCACCGCGGCCTGCATCAGCGCGGCGATTTCACCGCGCAGCTTCTCGACCTCGGACTGCAGGCGGTCGCGCACCTGCTCGATCGTCAGGCCCGCGAAGTGCGCGTTGATGTAGTTCGAGGCCTCGACCAGCTGCGACTGCGAGTAGTCGGACTCCGGAAAGATCACGCGGTTCTGCACGTCGCCGTCGGGCGACACGATGATCACCAGCAGCCGCCGCTCCGACAGGCGCAAGAATTCGATCTGCTTGAACACCGAGACGCGCCGCGGCGCCATCACCACGCCCACGAACTGCGACAGGTTCGACAGCAGGTGCGCGGCGTTGGCGATCACCTTCTGCGGCTGGTCGGCCGCCAGGCTCGGCGTGCTCATCTGCTCGCGCTGCGCGGTCAGCATGGTGTCGACGAAGAGCCGGTAGCCGCGCGTGGTCGGCACGCGTCCGGCCGAGGTGTGGGGGCTGGCAATGAGCCCCAGCGCCTCGAGGTCGGACATGACGTTGCGGATGGTCGCGGGCGAGAGATCCAGCCCCGCCGAACGCGAGAGCGTGCGTGATCCGACGGGTTGCCCATCGGCGATGTAACGCTCGACCAGCGTCTTCAACAGCAACTTGGCACGGTCGTCCAGCATTGCAAGATTTTAGTGTTGTAATTTGTGAGCTATGACCTCACGCTTTCGTCACGTCGCCCTGATCGGCAAATACCAGGCTTCCGGCGCCCGGGCGCAGGCCGATGCGCGCGACGGCGTGATGGAAGGCATCGGCGCCTTCCTTGAATCACAGGGTTGCACGGTGTTCGTGGAGCGTTCGTCCTGCGAGGACACCGAGGCCCCGCCCCACCCGCGCTACCAGGCGCTGTCGGTCGAGGAAATCGGCCAGCGCTGCGACCTTGGCCTCGTGGTCGGCGGTGACGGCACCATGCTCGGCATCGGCCGACAGCTCGCGTGCTACGGCATCCCGCTCATCGGCATCAACCGCGGGCGGCTGGGCTTCATCACCGACATCCCGCTGGACAACTACCAGGCCACGCTGATCCCGATGCTGGCCGGCGAATACGAAGAAGACCACCGCAGCCTGATGCACGCGCAGGTGATCCGCGACGAGGCCCTGGTGTTCGACGCGCTCGCAATGAACGACGTAGTGGTCAACCGCGGTGCCACCTCGGGCATGGTCGAGATGCGCGTCTCGGTGGGCCGCCATTTCGTGGCCAACCAGCGCGCCGACGGGCTGATCATCGCGTCGCCCACGGGCTCGACAGCCTACGCGCTGTCGGCCGGCGGGCCGCTGCTGCATCCGGCGGTGCCGGGCTGGGTGATGGTGCCGATCGCGCCGCACACGCTGTCCAACCGCCCCGTATTGCTGCCCGACGCCGACGAGATCGTGATCGAGCTGGTGAGCGGGCGCGACGCCAGCGCCAATTTCGACATGCAGTCGCTCGCCTCGCTCGCCATCGGCGACCGCGTGGTGGTGCGCCGCTCCGACTTCCGGGTGCGCTTCCTGCACCCGCGCGGCTGGAGCTACTTCGACACGCTGCGGAAAAAACTCCATTGGAACGAAGGGGGCTCCTGATGAAGGACCGCGCCCCCAGCTTGAGGACGAACTGAGATGGCTTTGCGACGCATCGCACTGCGCGACTTCGTGATCGTGCGGTCCCTTGAACTCGATCTGTCCGCCGGCTTCACGGTGCTGACCGGGGAAACCGGCGCCGGCAAGTCCATCCTGATCGACGCGCTGCAGCTGGCGCTGGGCAACCGCGCCGACGCCGGTGCCGTGCGCGAAGGCGCCGAGCGGCTCGACGTGAGCGCCGAGTTCGACGCCGACCCGGCCCTGGCCGGCTGGCTCGACGAAGGCGGCTTCGAGGCAGGCGACGGCCTGCTGCTGCGCCGCACGGTCGACCTGCAGGGACGCAGCCGCGGCTGGATCAACGGCAGCCCCGCCACCGCCACGCAACTGCGCGAACTGGGCGACCGCCTGCTCGACATCCACGGCCAGCACGCCTGGCAGAGCCTGACCCGCCCCGAGGCCGTGCGCGGCCTGCTCGACGCCTACGCCGGCGCGCGCACCGACGCGCTCGACGCCGCCTGGCAAAGCTGGCGCCAGGCGCTCTCGGCGCTCGAGCACGCACGCTCGGCGCAAGACTCGCTGCAGCGCGAGCGCGAGCGGCTGCAATGGCAGATTTCCGAAGTCGCCAAGCTCGCGCCCGGCGCCGACGAGTGGGACGAACTCTCGGCCCACCATTCGCGCATCTCGAACGCGCAGGCCCTCATCGACGCCGCCCAGGGCGCAAGCCAGGCGCTCGAAGACGACGACAACGGCGCCCTCGCCGCCCTCACGCGCGCCGCGACACTGCTGCAGAACTGCGAGCACATCGAGCCTGAATTCCGCACACTGGGCGAAGTGCTGGCCTCCTGCGTGGCGCAGGCCTCGGACGCGGCCCACTCGCTGCACGGCTACCTGCGCGACACCGACACCGATCCCAAGACCCTGGCCGAACTCGACGAGCGCATGGGCCTGTGGATGTCGCTCGCGCGCCGCTACAAGCGCACGCCCGCCGAGCTGCCCGCGCTGCTGGCCGGCTGGCAGGCGGAGCTGCAGGCGCTCGACGCGCAAAGCGACCTCGAAGGCCTGGAACGCGCCGAGCAGAACACGCAACAGGCCTACATGAAGGAAGCCAAGGCCCTCGGCAAGATCCGCAAGCAGGCGGCGCCGCGCCTGGCCCAGGCCGTCACGCAGGCGATGCAGGGCCTGGGCATGCAGGGCGGGCGCTTCGACGTCGAACTGCAGCCGCTGGCACAACCCGGCCGCGCCGGCCTCGAAGAAATCTCGTTCCTGGTGGCCGGCCACGCCGGCAGCACGCCGCGCGCCATCGGCAAGGTGGCCTCGGGCGGCGAGCTCTCACGCATCGCGCTGGCCATCGCCGTGACGACCAGCGAACTGGGCGCCGCGCAGACGCTGATCTTCGACGAGGTCGATGCAGGCGTGGGCGGAGCGGTGGCCGAAACCGTGGGCCGCCTCATGAAGCAGCTCGGCCGCGACCGCCAGGTGCTCGCCGTGACCCATCTGCCGCAGGTGGCAGCCTGCGCCGACCACCACCTCGTGGTCGCCAAGCGCCAGACGACAGCGGCCGGCACGGACGGCCCGCGCACCGAAAGCGGCGTGTCGCGCCTGGCCGCCGACGACCGCGCCCGCGAAATCGCCCGCATGCTGGGCGGCGAAAAGGTGTCGGCCACCTCGCTGGCCCACGCGCGCGAAATGCTCGGCCACAAGACGCCGGCGACCGCCCCATGAACATGAATCTCGACCTCGTCCTCATCACCGGCATGTCGGGCTCCGGCAAGTCGGTGGCGCTGCACGCGCTGGAAGACGCTGGCTACTACTGCGTCGACAACCTGCCGCCCGAACTGCTCACGGCCTTCATCGCGCTGCAGCACGAGCAGCAGGCCACGCGCGTGGCGATCGCGATGGACGTGCGCAGCGGCGTGTCGCTGCCGATCGTGCCGCAGCAGCTCGAGGCGCTGCGCGCCGACGGCGTCTCGCTGCGCTCGCTGTTCCTCGACGCGACCACCGATGCACTGCTGCGCCGCTACTCGGAAACCCGCCGGCGCCACCCGCTCTCGCGCCAGGAAAGCCGCACCGACGTGCCCGAGCAGCACCGCGTGCTGGTGCAGGCCATCGAGCTCGAACGCGAGCTGCTGGCCGACCTGCGCGACGGCGCCGACGTGATCGACACCAGCCTCATCCGCCCCGCGCAGCTGCAGAGCTACATCAAGGGGCTGATCTCTGCGCCGCAGAACGCGCTGACGCTGGTGTTCGAATCGTTCGCCTTCAAGCGCGGCGTGCCGCTCGATGCGGACTACGTGTTCGACGTGCGCATGCTGCCCAACCCGCACTACGTGCCGGCGCTGCGCGCGCTCACGGGCCGCGACGAGCCGGTGATCGAATGGCTGCGCGAGCACGACGACGTGGCGCGCATGTTCGACGACATCGAGCAGTTCCTGACGCACTGGCTCGACGCACTGGCGCGCGACCACCGCAGCTACGTGACGGTGGCCATCGGCTGCACGGGCGGGCAGCACCGGTCGGTGTTCCTGGTCGAGCAACTGGCACGCGCCTTCGGTGCCCGCTGGGGCGCGCTCAAGCGCCACCGCGAACTCGACGCCTGACGACGGAGGCCGCTCAGGCTTCGGCGGTTTCCAGCAGCTTGCGCATCGGGGCGGGCAGCCCCAGCCGGCTCCACTCCTGCGCCTCGACCCAGCGCGCGCCCTCGCCTTGCGGCTGGACGCCCTGCAGCAGCACGGGGTGCAGGTGCAGGTCCTTGTGGGTCAGCACGTGCACGAAGGGTGGCAGTTCCTGCGTGTCGTGCGCCGCGCCCGACGGCAGGGCCGCGAGCAGGTCGTCGTGGCTGTCGAACACCGGCAGGCAATGCAGCCCCGCCCAGATGCCCTTGGCGGGCCGCTTCTCCAGCCACACGCGCCCTTGCGCGTCGCGCGCCAGCAGCACCCACAGCGACTGGGCACTGCGCTTGAGCTTGCGCGTCTTCACCGGATAGCGCTCGGGCGCGCCCTGGCGCAGGCCCACGCAGCTCGCGTTCACCGGGCAGATCATGCAACTGGGCTTGCGCGGCAGGCAGACCGTGGCGCCCAGGTCCATCAGGCCCTGCGTGTAGCTCGCCACCGCCTCGCGCTGGCCTTCTGGCGGCAGCAGTTGCGTGGCGAGGTCCCACAGCGCGCGCTCCTGCGCCGACGACGACATGTCGCCGTCGAAGCCGAGCACGCGCGTCAGCACGCGCTTCACGTTGCCGTCGAGGATGGCCACGCGCTCGCCGAAACAGAAGGCCGCAATCGCGGCCGCCGTCGAACGACCGATGCCGGGTAAGGTCACGAGTTCGGCGGCGGTGTGCGGAAAGGCGCCGCCGAAGCGCGCAACCACCTCCTGCGCGCAGCGGTGCATGTTGCGCGCGCGGCTGTAGTAGCCCAGCCCGCTCCACAGGCCGAACACCTCGTCCTCGGTGCCGGCGGCCAGCGCCGCCACGTCGGGAAAACGTTCGAGAAAGCGCGCAAAGTAGCCCAGCACGGTCGTGACCTGGGTCTGCTGGAGCATCACCTCGGAGAGCCAGACGCGGTAGGGGTCGCGCGTGTTCTGCCACGGCAGCTCACTGCGCCCGTGGCTGCGCTGCCAGCGCACGATCTGTGCGGCGAAATCGGGGGGCAGCGACAGGGAAGTGGAAACAGCCGCCCGCGCGGCGGCGCGCTCAGGCCGCACGCAGTTGCTCGCCCGCGATGGCGGCGGCCGCGGCAGGCGGCTGGCTGCCGTGCTGCGCGATCAGCGAGGTGAACTCGTGCAGCCGCTCCTGCAGCGCGGCCAGGTGGCTTTCTTGCGCGGCGATCTCGGCCAGCCGGTCGTCGAGGCTGCCCGCGGCGTTCTGGATGCGTTCGATCGCCTCGATGCGCTTGCTGAAATTGCGGCGGCGCTCCTTGAGCTGCGCATCGATCTGCGCGCTCGCGCCCTTGCTCCAGCGCTCGACCTCGGTCATGGCGGCTTCGTTGACGAGCCGCAGCCGGCTGGCCAGTGCACGCACCAGCTTGTCGCAGAAGTCGGCCTGCGCGAGCTTGATCAGGTTGCCCACGCCCAGGTAGTGGATGTGGCTGCGCTCGATCTGGCCCAGCTCCTGCTCGAAGCCGCTCAGGTCGGGCTCGGCCGGCGCCTGCAGCGTGAAGCCCTGCTCGGCGTTGAGCTGGCGGAAGGTGGCGTGCAGCATCGACTGGATCTCGGCCGTCGTCGCCTGCACTTCTCGCAGGTTGTTGCGCAGCGCATCGAAGGTTTCGCCGTACACCTTGCGCACGTTGAACTTGACGCCGGGGCGCTTGAGCGCCGCAGCCAGCTTGACCATGTCGGCCTTGAGCGCCGTGCGCCCGAGCACCGCGTACACCTCGCGCAGCAGCTTGCCCTGCACCGAGCGCAGCGCCAGGATGCGGGTGTTGCTGCCCTCGAATTCGGCATGTTCCTGGTCGATGCGCGCACGCATGTGGCGGATCACCGACACGTTCTTGCCGCGCAGGCCCTGCAGTTCGAGCGCCTGCTCCGACAGGTCGCGCTGGCGCACCTTCAGCAGGCGCTCGGCCTCGGTGCGCAACGCGGTCATGCCGGCATCGACGGCGAGCCGCAGCATGGTTTCGCGCTTGCCAAGCACGCCTTCGCCGAGCAGTGCCTCGAGCGCCGGCAGCCGGCTGGCGTCGAGCAGGGCCGCGTCATGGCCGATCTTGGCCTGCAGGCCCTTCTGCGCGGACACTGGCAGCACCTGCGCCAGCGGCACTTCGAGCAGCCGGGCCGCGCCTTCGCGCTGGCGCTCGATCTGTTGCGCGATCTGCGCCGGGGAGCTCAGCGTGTCCCACAGCGTGTCGATCTTGTTGAGCACCACGAAGCGCGTGTCGTGGCTGTCGTCGCCGGTGATCAGGTGCTCGCGCCAGATCGACAGGTCGGAGCGGGTCACGCCGGTTTCGGCGCCCAGGATGAAGACGACGGCATGCGCCTGCGGGATCAGGCTCACGGTGAGTTCGGGCTCGGCGCCGATCGCGTTCAGGCCGGGGGTGTCGAGGATCACGAGGCCCTGCTCGAGCAGCGGGTGCGGCATGTTCAGCACTGCATGGCGCCAGCGTGGAATTTCGACGCGGCCTTCGGCGTCCTGCACGGGGTTGTCGTCGGGCGTCTCGGGGTTCCAGAAACCGAGCGCGCGGGCCCCGTCCTTGCTCACCCAGCGGACTTCGGCCACCTTGCCCATGGCGCGGGCCAGTTGCTCGGCGTCGCCCACCTCGATGGGCAGCTCGGTCCAGCGCGTGGGCCGCTCGCGCCAGTGGGCGAGCGAGTGCGGCTCCAGGCGGGTTTCGATGGGCAGCAGGCGCAGCTTGGGCGCCAGGGCGGCGTCATAGCCCAGCTCGGTCGGGCACATCGTGGTGCGCCCGGCGCTGGCCGGCATGATCCGCCGGCCGTAGCCGGCAAAGAAGATCGCGTTGATCAGCTCCGACTTGCCGCGCGAGAACTCGGCCACGAAGGCCACCATGACCTTGCTGGTGCGGATCTGGTCTTCGAGGGCGCGCAGCCGTTCGGCCACGGCCTGGTCGAGCAGCTCGTTGTCGGTCAGCCAACGGGACAGCCACTGAAGGCGGCGTGCGAAGTTGCTCCGCCAGGCGCCGTGCTGATCGAGCTGTTGGTTGAAAGAGCGGCTCAAGGGGAAGATGTAAGTAAGAATTTACAAATATAACATCGCCACATGGCGAACGGGGTACCAACAGGAGTTTGCCCCGAAGCAGCCGCCACGGGGCCCACCGTCCCTAGGATTTCTGGCAATGGGGACAGTAATAAGTAGAGCGCTGCCCCTGTTTCAGCTGCCGGATCGGCGTGCCGCACACACGGCACGGCTCGCCCGTGCGCCCGTAGACGGTCGCTTCGAGCTGGAAGTAGCCGCTTTGCCCATCCACGTTCGAGAAGTCGCGCAAGGTGCTGCCGCCCTTCTCCACCGCCCGCGCCAGGATGTCGCGCACCGCCGCATGCAGCTTCGCGGCGCGCGGCCGGCTGATGCGCGCCGCCGACAGGGTCGGGCGGATGCCGGCGATGAACAGCGCCTCCGACGCGTAGATGTTGCCCACGCCCACCACCACGTCGCCCGCGAGCAGCACCTGCTTGATGGCCGTGCGGCGTTTCTTCAGTCCAGCATGGAAGGCGTCGAGGTCGAAGGCATCGCCCAACGGCTCCATGCCCAGTCCGCCGAGCAGCTTGAGGGCCCAGGGCGCCTCTTCATCGTCCACGTAGACCACGGCGCCGAAGCGGCGCGGGTCGTTCAGCCGCAGCGTGCCAAGCTCGGTGACGAGGTCGAAGTGGTCGTGCACGCCAGGCTCCGGCAGGTGGAGGTCGAAACGCAGGCTGCCCGACATGCCCAGGTGCAGCAGCAGCAGCCCGCGGTCCAGGTCGATGAGCAGGTACTTGCCGCGGCGGCGCACCTCGCGCACGCGGCGCCCGACCAGCGCCTGCGGCACCATCATCAGCGCCCAGCGCAGCGGCTTGCCGATGCGCACGGACTCGATGCGCGCGCCGGCGATGCGATCGGCAAAGCCGCGCCGGGTGACTTCGACTTCGGGTAGTTCAGGCATGAAAAGTAAAACTCCGGCAGCGACGAAGCCCCATGCGGCGCTCGTTCAAATGGCTGGATTATTATGGTCAGATGAACCCATCGCCCCGCCGTCACCGCCTTGCGGCGGCCGCGTCTCTCGTGCTGCTTGCCTACACAACGCACGCACAGTCTCTTGAACCCACCGCCGCCGGCAACCCGCCTCCCGTCATCGAGCGCACGGCACCGCCGAAGCCGCCGGTGCGCCCCCGGACGACCCCTGCCGCCGCCAAGCCGGCCGCCGAAGCCGCGCAGCCGTCGGCGCTGACGGCCGACCTGTTCTACGAAATCCTCATGGGCGAGATCACCGCCCGCTCGGGCGACCCCGGCTCCGGCTATTCGCTGGTGCTCGACGCCGCCCGGCGCCTGCGCGACGGCAAGCTGTTCCAGCGCGCGGTCGAAATCGCGCTGCAGTCGCGCTCCGGCGACGCCGCCATTTCCGCGGCGCGCGCCTGGCAGGAAGCCTTGCCCAATTCGCGCGATGCCCGGCGCATCGAGCTGCAGATCCTGATCGCGCTGAACCGCATCAGCGAAACCGTCGAACCGCTGCGCGCCGAAGTGGCCGCCACCTCGCAGATCGAACGCCCCCTGCTGATGGCGGTGATCGCGCGCACCTACGGCCGCGCCGCCGACAAGAAGCTGGCCGCCTCGGTGGTCGAGCAGGCACTGGTCGACGAACTCAAGAGCCCGACGACCGGCGGACTGGCCTGGGCCACCGTGGGCCGGCTGCGACTGAACGCCGGCGACCCCTCGGGGGCGCTGGACGCCGCGCGCAAGGGGCAAGCCATCGATCCGTCGTCCGAAGCGCCCTCGGCGCTGGCGCTCGAGCTCATCGACCCGGGCCAGCCACTGGCCGAGCCGATCGTCACGCGCTACCTCGCCAACAACCCCAAGGCTTCGCCCGACCTGCGCATCGCCTATGCGCGCACGCTGGTCGAGAACCGCCGCTTCAGCGACGCCAGCACGCAGCTGCAGACCCTGACCGCCGCGCGCCCCGAGCTGGCGGAGCCCTGGTTGCTGCTCGGCAGCCTGCAGATGCAGGCCCGCCAGGAAGCCGCGGCCGAAACCTCGCTCAAGCGCTACGTCGACCTGATGACGGCGCCGGGCCAGAGCCAGGACGCCGGTGACGTCGCCGACCGCAAGCGCGGGCTGACGCAGGCGTACCTCGTGCTGTCACAGCTGGCCGAGCGGCGCAAGGATTTCCAGGCGGCCGACCGCTGGATCACGCGCATCGACAGCACTGACAACCAGAGCGCCATCCAGGGCCGCCGCGCCAGCCTGCTCGCCAAGCAGGGCAAGCTGCCCCAGGCCCGCGAGCTGCTGCGCGCGCTGCCCGAGCGCACGGCGGAGGAACGCAAGCAGAAACTGCTGGCCGAAACCCAGCTGCTGCGCGAAGCCAAGCAATACCAGGCCGCCTACGACCTGCTGGCCCAGGCCTCGGCCGCCGCGCCGGACGACGGCGACCTCGTCTACGACCAGGCCATGATGGCCGAAAAGCTCAACCGCCTGGACGACATGGAGCGGCTGCTGCGCCGCCTGATGACGCTCAAGCCCGAGAGCCAGAACGCGTACAACGCGCTGGGCTACTCCTTTGCCGATCGCAAGATCCGGCTCGACGAGGCCCGCACGCTGATCCAGAAGGCCGTGCAGCTCGCGCCCGAAGACCCGTTCATTGCCGACAGCCTGGGCTGGGTCGAGTTCCGGCTCGGCAACACGGCAGAGGCGATCCGCATCCTCGAGGCGGCCTACAAGACGCGGCCCGACCCCGAGATCGGCGCGCACTTCGGCGAAGTCTTGTGGTCGGTCGGCCAGAAGGACCGCGCCGTCGCGATCTGGAAAGAATCGCTGCTGACGGATGCCGAAAACGAGACGCTGCAGGAAACCCTCAAGCGCCTGCGCGTCAAACCCTGAATGGCATCGATCACGCACACGGCTCCCGCGCGGGGCGACGAGTCCTTCACCCGCCGCGCGGCGCTGGGCACGGGCGGCGGCGCCCTGCTGCTGTGGCTCTCGGGCTGCGCCCAGCTCTCGGGCGGCCCGGCCGCTGCGCCCGGGCGATCGGCCAGCTGGAACGGGCGCATGTCGCTGCGCATCGACAGCGAACCGGTCCAGACCTTTGCCGCCCTGTTCGAGCTGCGCGGCTCGGCCGAAACCGGCGACCTGACGCTGACCACGCCCATCGGCAGCACGCTCGCGCAACTGCACTGGGCGCCGGGTGAAGCCCTGCTGAAGAACGGCAGCGAGACCCGCCGCTACGACTCCGTCGACGCGCTGATCGAAGCCGCCACGGGCGCCGCCATTCCGGTGGGCGCTCTGTTCGGCTGGCTCGACGGCCGCGCCGACCCCGTGCCCGGTTGGCGCGCCGACCTGGGCCAGCTGTCGAACGGCAAGCTCCAGGCCACCCGCGAATCCCCTGCGCCACGGGCAGACCTGCGCATCGTGTTCGAACGCTCATGAAGGCGATCTACGACCTGCCTGCGCCGGCCAAGCTGAACCTGTTCCTGCACATCACCGGGCGGCGCGACGACGGCTACCACCTGCTGCAGTCGGTCTTCATGCTGATCGACTGGTGCGACACGCTGCACGTCGAGCTGCGCAACGACGGCCAGCTCAGCCGCGAAGACCTCACCACGCCGCTGCCGGCCGACGACCTCGTGCTGCGCGCCGCCCGCGCGCTGCAGGCACACGCCGCGCCAGGCCAGGGCGCGCACATCGGCATTGCCAAGCACGTGCCGGCGCAGGCGGGCATGGGCGGCGGGTCGTCGGACGCGGCCACCTGCCTGCTCGCGCTCAACCGCCTCTGGAACCTGAACCTGCCGCTTTCGCGCCTGGCGCAGATCGGGTTGAAGCTGGGCGCGGACGTGCCTTTCTTCCTCGGCGGACGCAACGCCTGGGTCGAGGGCATCGGCGAGGAAATCACCCCCGTGAACCTGCCGCCGGCACGCTTCGTGGTGGCCAAGCCACCCGAGGGACTCGATACCCGATTAATTTTTTCTGCGGATGATTTGGAACGGGCAACTCCTGTTGCTATAATCTCAGGCTTTGCTGCAGATAGCGAACAGCTAGAAGCCACAAACCTCGGCAACGGGGTTTACGACTTCGGTCACAACGACCTGCAGCCGGTTGCCCAACGGCTTTGCCCCGCAGTCACCGACGCCATCGAATGGCTCGGACTGCAAGGATTGAAAGCCCGGATGACCGGCTCCGGAAGTTCGGTGTTCGCGAAGATGCCGCAATTGCCGCAGGAAGCGGAACTGCTCGAAGCCCCCCGGGGATGGCAGGTTCGACAATGCGACAATCTGGCAGTTCATCCACTCTGGGGATGGGCAGCCTGAAGAGATAATCGGAACGCTCTGCGGTTCGATGCGACATATATCGGTGGGTGGTGCAAACCATCAACCTGTGTAGGGGAGTCGCCAAGCTGGTTAAGGCACTGGATTTTGATTCCAGCATGCAAAGGTTCGAATCCTTTCTCCCCTGCCAAATCTCTCAAACTGCGGCCTGATGGCCGCAGTGCTTCTTTTGCAGTCCACCGGCTGCAATAATCGGCGGCCCACACAGGCCGCCACGACTCGAAACCTTTGGCGGCTTTCCCGCAAGCCCATTTGCACTGCCCGGACGCGCTCATGCAGGCCAATCACCCTGACTTCTTGGTTTTCACCGGCAACGCCAATCCCGGCCTTGCTGCAGAAATCGCGCACAACCTCGGCACCTCGCTGGGCGCCGCACGCGTCGGTCGCTTCTCCGACGGCGAAGTCACCGTCGAGATCAACCAGAACGTCCGTGCCCGCGACGTGTTCGTGGTGCAGTCGACCTGCGCGCCGACCAACGAAAACCTGATGGAACTGCTGATCATGGTCGACGCGCTCAAGCGCGCTTCGGCCGAACGGATCAGCGCCGTGATTCCCTACTTCGGCTACGCCCGCCAGGACCGCCGCCCGCGTTCGAGCCGCGTGCCGATCTCGGCCAAGGTGGTCGCCAACCTGCTGGAAACCGTGGGCGTTGAGCGCGTGCTCACCATGGACCTGCACGCCGACCAGATCCAGGGCTTCTTCGACATTCCGGTCGACAACATCTACGCCTCGCCCGTGCTGCTGGGCGACCTGCGCCAGAAGAACTACGAAGACCTGATCGTGGTCTCGCCCGACGTCGGCGGCGTGGTGCGCGCCCGTGCGCTGGCCAAGCAACTGAACTGCGACCTCGCCATCATCGACAAGCGCCGCCCGAAGGCCAACGTCAGCGAAGTCATGAACGTGATCGGCGAGATCGACGGCCGCAACTGCGTGATCATGGACGACATGATCGACACGGCCGGCACGCTGGTCAAAGCGGCCGAAGTGCTGAAGGAACGCGGCGCCAAGAGCGTGTACGCCTACTGCACGCACCCGATCTTCTCGGGCCCGGCCATCGAACGCCTCTCCAAGGGCACCGCCCTGGACGAAGTGGTCGTCACCAACACCATCCCTCTTTCCGACGCGGCCGTCGCGTGCGGAAAGATCCGCCAGCTCTCCGTGGCACCGCTGATCGCCGAAACGATCCAGCGCATTGCCAAGGGCGAGTCGGTGATGAGTTTGTTCTCGGACCAGGACAACCTGTTCTGAGCTGAGAGCGAAAAAGCAGGCCTCCTTCGGAGGCCTTTTTGAACCGGAGTCGCACTGGTCGCGGTGGACTCTCACAGGAGCTAGTTATGAAATTCGTCGCTTATGAGCGCGCAAAGCAGGGCACGGGTGCGAGCCGCCGTCTCCGCATCACGGGCAAGACCCCGGGCATCGTCTACGGTGGTGACACCCAGCCGCAACTGATCGAAATCGATCACAACGCGCTGTGGCACGCCCTGAAGAAGGAAGCCTTCCACTCGTCGATCCTCGAAATGGACCTCGCCGGCGCCGTCACCAAGGTGCTGCTGCGCGACGTGCAATACCACCCGTTCCGCCAGCTGGTGCAACACATCGACTTCCAACGCGTCGATGCCAAGACCCGCATGAACATGAAGGTGCCGCTTCACTTCAAGGGTGAAGAAGAGTCCGACGCCGTCAAGCTGGATCACAACCTCGTGAACCACGTGATGACCGAGCTGGAAATCAACTGCCTGCCGAGCGATCTGCCTGAATTCATCGAGATCGATCTCTCGAGCCTGAAGAAGAACGCCACGCTGCACGTCAACGACATCAAGCTGCCCAAGGGCGTGAAGTTCGTGAGCCACGGCAAGACCAACCCGGTCATCGTGTCGGCCGTGCCGCCGCTGGTCTCGGAAGAGCCGGCACCCGCTGCCGAAGGCGCTGCTGCCGAAGGCGCTGCTGCTGCCGCTGGCAAGCCCGCCGCCAAGACGGCCAAGAAGAAGTAATCCTCTTTCTTTCCGTCCGCGAACAGAAGGCCCGCCTCGTGCGGGCCTTTTGCTTTGGGGGGCGGCGAGATAATTCCCGCCATGATCAAGCTGTTTGTCGGCCTCGGAAACCCGGGCCCTGAGTACGAAGCCACGCGCCACAACGCGGGCTTCTGGTGGATCGACGCCCTCGCGCGCGACTGGAAGCTCAACCTCGTGCCCGAGCGCGGCTACCACGGCCTCGCGGCGCGCGCGAACATCGGCGGCCAGAGCATCTGGCTGCTGGAGCCGCAGACCTTCATGAACCTGTCGGGCAAGTCGGTGGCCGCGCTGGCGCGCTTCTTCAAGATCGCGCCCGAGGAAATCCTCGTGGTGCACGACGAGCTCGACGTGGTGCCCGGCCAGGCCAAGCTCAAGTTCGGCGGCAGCCATGCAGGCCACAACGGCCTGCGCGACATCCACGCCCAGCTCGGCACCGGCGACTACTGGCGCCTGCGCCTGGGCATCGGCCATCCCGGCGTGAAGTCGGAGGTCGTCAACTGGGTGCTCAAGAAGCCGCTCAAGGAGCAGCGCGAAGCGATCGAAGACGCCATCGTGCGCACCTTGCACGCCGCCCCCGCGCTGGTGGCCGGCGAGATGGAAAAAGCCACGCTGATGATTCACACGAGCAAACCGCCGCGGCCCAAGCCGCCGAGGCGGGAGCCCGGCGACGGAGGCACGACGCCTGCCGCCACCTAGCCGGCCACGGGAGTGCAGGGAGGGAGAGCAAACAAAAAATGAGAAAAAGAAGAACGACGACAAAGAACAAGAAGACGGCTGGAACAGCGGCAATCGCTATATTTTCAATAGCACTTTCCATCGCATCCATGGGCGCTTCAGCCCAGACCTGGCGATGCGGCAACACCTATTCCGACCAGCCCTGCGAAGGTGGGCGGACCGTGAAGGTGGACGATCGGCGCAACGATGCGGACCGCAAGGCATCGGAAGACGCCACGCGCCGCAACGAACGCAGCGCCGGCCGGCTGGCGCGCAGCCGCCAGTCGCTGGAGCGGGAGGCGCTCAGCCAGGGCAATCCCACGACCTTCGATGCGGGGCGCTTCGCCTCGGGCGCGCAACCGCTCACGCCCGCCGAACAGGCCGCCCAGGCCCGCCAGCGCAAGCACACGGCCGAGCCCCGCCCGACGAGCGCGCGCTTCAACAGTCCTTCGACCGGCGACGAGGCGCCGAAGGACACAGGCAAGAAGAAAAAGAAGAAGAAACCCGGCTCAGAGGGCGCCGGCTGACGACGACGGCGAGGCGGCATCCGAAGCTGGCGCTGCCGCCTTGTCCGCCGTGAGGCGCACGTACTTCTGCATCAGCGTCTCGCGGGTCTCCACATGGTCGGGGTTCACCGGGATGCAGGCCACCGGGCAGATCTGCACGCACTGCGGCTCGTCGAAGTGGCCGACGCACTCGGTGCACTTGTGCGGATCGATCTCGTAGAACTCGGCGCCCATGTAGATCGCATCGTTCGGGCACTCGGGCTCGCAGACATCGCAGTTGATGCATTCGTCGGTGATCATGAGGGCCATCCCCGGATTATCGGCGGACCGGGCGAAGGCCTCCCCGCAGACCCTGCGGAGCCCCCGCCAGCGTCAGGGCGGTCCGGCGAGGAGCGACAAAGGTCACAGTCGAGGCACGGTTGTTGCACCAGTCAGTTATGCTGCGGCCCGCCCCATGAGTCTGTTTCTATTCAAGCGCATCGCCACGCTGATCGGCACCCTGATCGGCGCCTCGGTCATCGTTTTCCTCGTCCTCGAGATCCTGCCCGGCAATGCCGCGCAGATGCTCATGGGCCCCGACGCCTCGCCCGACGCCGTCGCCGCCCTGGCCACCAAGCTCGGCCTCGACCAACCCGCCTGGACCCGCTACTGGCACTGGATCGGCGGCCTGCTCACCGGCAACCTGGGCGACAGCTACGCCTACAGCTCGCCCGTTGTCGACCTGATCCTGGAGCGCCTGGCCCTCACCGTGCCGCTGGCCGTGATGGCGATGGCCCTGACCGTCGTCATCGCCCTGCTCGTGGGCGTGACGGCCGCAGCGCGCCACAACAAGCTCGGCGACGTCGGCCTCATGGGCATGGCCCAGGTCGGCATCGCCATTCCCAACTTCTGGTTCGCG